>OJJJ01000375.1_pt1 | contig 23652 bp, 19 predicted proteins | sample 1596311 | NCBI WGS metagenome assembly OJJJ01 (sample SAMEA4350140, study PRJEB24818) | metagenome | biome: human; feature: gut; material: faeces | place: Denmark | collected 2013-09 | reverse complement strand
AATTTGCTGGCTTAGTAAAGGATTTTAACTGTGATGACATTATCTCGCGCAAAGAACAGCGCAAGATGGATGCCTTCATTCAATATGGAATTGTCGCTGGCGTTCAGGCCATGCAGGATTCTGGTCTCGAAATTACGGAAGAGAACGCTCACCGTGTTGGCGCCGCTATTGGCTCCGGTATTGGTGGTCTCGGTCTTATCGAAGAAAACCATACCTCGCTGGTAAACGGTGGACCACGTAAGATCAGTCCATTCTTCGTTCCGTCGACGATTGTTAACATGGTGGCCGGTCACTTGACCATCATGTACGGCCTGCAAGGGCCAAGCATCTCCATCGCTACCGCCTGCACTTCAGGCGTGCATAACATCGGTCATGCCGCGCGTATCATTGCATACGGCGATGCAGACGCGATGGTTGCGGGTGGTGCTGAAAAAGCCAGTACACCGCTGGGTGTGGGTGGTTTTGGCGCAGCACGTGCGCTGTCTACGCGTAATGATAACCCGCAAGCGGCAAGCCGCCCGTGGGACAAAGAGCGTGACGGTTTTGTGCTGGGCGACGGCGCAGGTATGGTGGTACTGGAAGAGTACGAGCATGCAAAAGCGCGTGGTGCAAAAATTTACGCTGAAGTGGTCGGTTTTGGGATGAGCAGCGATGCTTACCATATGACTTCGCCGCCGGAAAACGGCGCGGGTGCTGCACTGGCGATGGTCAACGCATTACGTGACGCGGCTATCGAACCCGGTCAGATTGCCTATGTCAACGCACATGGCACGTCTACACCAGCAGGCGATAAAGCGGAAACTCGGGCAGTGAAATCTGTCTTTGGTGATGCGGCACGTAGCGTGATGGTCAGTTCGACCAAATCCATGACCGGACACCTGTTGGGTGCGGCGGGCGCGGTAGAGTCTATTTTCTCTATTCTGGCGCTGCGCGATCAGGCGGTTCCACCAACCATCAACCTGGATAACCCGGATGAAGGTTGTGACCTGGACTTTGTTCCGCACGAAGCACGTCAGGTCAGCGGCATGGAATATGCTCTTTGTAACTCCTTCGGCTTTGGTGGTACTAACGGTTCGGTGATCTTTAAAAAGATCTAAGTCCCGCAGGTAACTTACCTGGCGTCATAAAAAAAGGTCCGCTTGCCGGACCTTTTTTTATTCGATTTTTCGACCTTGTCCTGGCTTTGGCATCCTGCCAAACTAGCTGACCACGTATAAGGAGCCACCATGTTCTTAATTAATGGCCGTGAGCAGGGCACGTTGGTTGCAAGCGATCGTGCGACGCAGTTTGGTGACGGATGTTTTACCACCGCGCGAATTGTCGATGGTAATGTGTGTTTTCTTTCGGCGCATCTCCAGCGTTTAGACGACGCATGCAAAAAATTGCTGATCCCCTTCGATAAGTGGTCAGAACTGCAAGATGAAATGCAAATGCTGGCGGTCGGGCATACACGTGGTGTACTGAAAGTGATCATCAGTCGTGGTAGTGGGGGCAGGGGCTATAGTGGCGCGAACTGTCATTCGCCCACGCGTATTCTCTCTACTTCTGCCTTTCCCACACATTACGCTCGTTGGCAGAACGATGGGATTGTTCTGGCTGTAAGTCCTGTGCGTCTGGGGCGCAATCCGATGCTTGCCGGAATTAAACACTTGAACCGACTGGAGCAGGTGCTGATTCGTTCTCATCTTGAGCAGACAGACGCCGATGAAGCGCTGGTTCTTGACAGTGAGGGATGGGTTACGGAATGCTGTGCGGCTAATGTGTTCTGGCGTAAAGACGATGTCGTTTATACCCCTCGACTGGATCAGGCTGGCGTGAACGGCATTATGCGACAATTCTGTATGCGGATGCTGGCACAATCACCGTTCAAGATTGTCGACGTGTATGCGCGGGAAGAGGACGTGATGCAGGCGGATGAGATGGTTGTCTGTAATGCATTAATGCCGGTGGTTCCCGTGCGTGCCTGTGGTGACAGGATGTTGTCTTCACGTTTGTTATTCGATTTTTTAGCCCCACTTTGTGAGCACCCAAATTAGTCATGAAAAAATTGTTATGCGTTGTTCTTTTATTGCTGGTTGTGCTGGGCATTGCCACGGGTGTGGGAATGTGGAAAGTACGCCATCTGGCGGACAGTAAATTATTGATTAAAGATGAAACGATTTTTACGCTGAAAGCGGGCACGGGTCGTCTGGCTCTGGGTGAGCAGCTGTATGCAGATAAGGTGATTAATCGTCCACGCGTATTCCAGTGGTTACTGCGTATTGAACCCGACCTTTCGCATTTTAAAGCCGGGACCTACCGGTTGACGCCTGATATGACCGTACGGGAAATGTTGCAACTGCTGGAAAGCGGAAAAGAAGCACAGTTCCCATTACGTCTGGTTGAGGGCATGCGCCTGAGTGATTACCTTAAACAGCTGCGCGATGCGCCCTATATCAAGCACACATTGAGCGACGATAACTATGCTACCGTTGCCGAGGCGCTGAAGCTGGAGAACCCGGAATGGGTGGAAGGCTGGTTCTGGCCGGATACCTGGATGTATACCGCCAACACCTCGGATGTGGCGCTACTGAAGCGTGCGCACCAGAAAATGGTCAAAGCTGTTGATACTGCCTGGGAAGGGCGTGCCGAAGGTCTACCGTATACCGACAAAAATCAGCTGGTGACCATGGCCTCTATTATTGAAAAAGAAACCGCTGTCGCCAGCGAGCGCGATCAGGTGGCCTCGGTGTTTATAAACCGTTTACGTATTGGCATGCGCTTACAGACCGATCCGACCGTGATTTACGGGATGGGTACACGGTATAATGGTAAATTGTCGCGTGTCGATCTGGAAACGCCGACCGCCTATAACACCTATACCATTACCGGGCTGCCGCCAGGCCCAATTGCTATGCCGGGTGAAGCCTCATTGCAGGCCGCCGCGCATCCGGCAAAAACACCGTATCTTTATTTTGTGGCTGACGGTAAAGGTGGTCACACATTTAATACCAATCTTGCCAGCCACAACCGGTCAGTGCAGGATTACCTGAAAGTGCTTAAGGAAAAAAATGGGCAGTAATTATATCGTCATCGAGGGCCTGGAAGGCGCCGGAAAAACCACCGCGCGCGATGTAGTGGTGGAGACACTTGAGCAACTCGGTATCCGCGACATGGTGTTTACCCGCGAGCCAGGTGGAACCCAACTGGCAGAGAAGTTAAGAAGCCTGGTGCTGGACATCAAGTCGGTCGGTGACGAAGTGATTACCGATAAAGCGGAAGTGCTGATGTTCTACGCCGCACGTGTTCAGCTGGTCGAAACCGTCATTAAGCCTGCGTTGGCAAAAGGTACCTGGGTGATTGGCGACCGTCACGATCTGTCGACCCAGGCCTATCAGGGCGGTGGCCGTGGCATCGACCAAACGATGCTGGCCACTCTGCGTGATGCGGTACTCGGTGATTTTCGCCCGGACCTGACGCTCTATCTGGATGTGACGCCTGAAGTGGGTTTAAAGCGTGCCCGTGCTCGTGGTGAGCTGGACCGCATTGAACAGGAGTCTTTTGACTTCTTTAATCGCACCCGCGCCCGCTATGTGGAACTGGCGGCGATAGATCCCAGTATCCGTACCATAGATGCCACGCAGCCGCTTGAAGCTGTCATGAATGATATCCGTAGCACCATTACCCACTGGGTACAGGAGCAAGGCGCATGAAATGGTACCCATGGTTACGACCCGATTTTGAAAAACTTGTCGCCAGTTACCAGGCGGGTCGCGGTCACCATGCGTTACTGATTCAGGCGTTACCCGGTATGGGTGACGACGCGCTGATTTACGCCCTTAGCCGCTATCTGATGTGCCAGCAGCCGGAAGGGCATAAAAGCTGCGGACATTGCCGTGGTTGCCAGTTGATGCAGGCAGGTACGCATCCTGATTATTATTCTCTGCTGCCGGAAAAAGGAAAGAATACGCTGGGTGTTGACGCGGTACGTGAAGTCACTGAAAAGCTGTACGAACATTCGCGTCTGGGCGGTGCCAAAGTGGTGTGGATCCCCGATGCTGCCCAGTTAACGGATGCGGCAGCCAATGCTCTGCTAAAGACGTTAGAAGAGCCGCCGGCGCAAACGTGGTTTTTCCTGGCTACTATCGAGCCGGCACGCTTACTTGCCACATTACGTAGCCGTTGTCGATTGCATCACCTTGCTCCCCCGGAGGAATCGTATGCGGTTTCCTGGGTGGCCCGCGAAGTGACCGCCCCGCAGGATGCACTTCTTAGCGCACTGCGCCTGAGCGCCGGGTCTCCTGGGGCGGCACTCATGTTGCTTCAGGCAGAAAGCTGGGCGCACCGTAGCGATTTTTGCGCGGCACTGGCGAACACCTTGCATTCCGGCGACTGGTATCAGCTGCTGGCGGCGCTCAACCATGAACAAGCTGCAGTCCGCTTACACTGGCTGGCAACGCTGTTTACGGATGCGCTCAAACGTCCGTATGGTGCTGCCCATTTAACTAACCCTGATGCACTGGCGTTGATTTCATCCATTGCTGAACGGTTCTCCGTGGCGCAGATTCAGGCGATGCTGGGTGATGTGTGCCACTGCCGTCAGCAACTGCTCAACGTGACGGGCGTCAATCGTGAACTGGTATTAACCGATCTTATCCTGCGTATTGAGCATTACCTGCAACCAGGCACCGTACTGCCTGTTCCCCATCTTTGAGAGAGACATTATGTTTTTAGTCGACTCACACTGCCATCTTGATGGCCTGGATTATCAATCTCTGCATAAGGACGTGGATGACGTGCTGGCGAAAGCGGCAGCGCGTGATGTGAAGTTTTGTCTTGCCGTGGCGACCACCTTACCCGGATACCGCAATATGCGCGACCTGGTTGGCGAGCGCGATAATGTGGTGTTCTCCTGCGGTGTACATCCGTTAAATCAGGATGAAGCCTATGATGTAGAAGACCTGCGTCGCTTTGCCGCGGAAGACGGTGTGGTGGCGATGGGGGAAACCGGGCTGGACTATTTCTACACCCCGGAAACCAAAGTGCGTCAGCAGGAGTCGTTCATTCATCACATTCAGATTGGCCGCGAACTGCAAAAACCAGTGATTGTCCATACCCGTGATGCGCGAGCCGATACGCTATCTATTCTGCGCGAAGAAAACGTGACGGATTGTGGCGGCGTACTACACTGTTTTACAGAGGACAGGGAAACTGCGGGCAAATTGCTGGATCTCGGATTCTATATCTCTTTTTCCGGCATCGTCACGTTCCGTAACGCTGAACAGCTGCGCGAAGCCGCACGCTATGTTCCTTTGGACCGTTTGTTAGTTGAGACTGACTCTCCGTATCTTGCGCCGGTACCGCATCGTGGTAAAGAGAACCAGCCCGCCATGGTTCGTGATGTTGCAGAGTATATGGCTGTATTAAAAGGTGTTGCCGTTGAAGAACTGGCGAAAATCACCACTGATAACTTTGCCCGCCTGTTTCACATCAACGCTTCTCGCCTGCAATCTATCCGTTAACCGAGTTTTTTTAAAGCTCGTAATTAATAAGTAAACCGAGTAAAGTTCACCGCCGTGAAATGGGCGGTGAATAACCAGTTAGACACATTCAGATACTCATTTTATCGGATTGTGCGAATTTAACGGCTATCCACAGCTGAATTGTGATAACCGTCAAACAAAAATAAGCTGAATTATTTTACTCTGTGTAATAAATAAAGGGTACTTAGATGCCCTGTTCACGGCGAGGTTCTCCCCCCTCGCCAATGCGTGAGAACGTAGAAATACACAAAATCATTCAAGCTGCATCAAGGCGGCAAGTGAGTGAATCGCAGGTGCTTACTTGAGTAAGTGACTGGGGTGAACGAACGCAGCCAACGCTGAGGCGCTTGGAAGGATGAAGTGTATAAGCACAAATACTCAGGAGCACTCTCAATTATGTTTAAGAATGCATTTGCTAACCTGCAAAAGGTCGGTAAATCGCTGATGCTGCCGGTATCCGTACTCCCGATCGCAGGTATCCTGCTGGGCGTCGGTTCCGCTAACTTCAGCTGGCTGCCAGCCGTTGTATCGCACGTAATGGCAGAAGCAGGCGGTTCTGTTTTTGCAAACATGCCGCTGATTTTCGCCATCGGTGTGGCGTTAGGCTTCACCAACAATGACGGTGTTTCCGCACTGGCTTCAGTGGTTGCCTACGGCATCATGGTCAAGACCATGGCTGTGGTTGCGCCGCTGGTTCTGCATTTACCTGCTGAAGAGATCGCAGCTAAACACCTTGCTGATACGGGTGTTCTCGGGGGGATTATCTCCGGTGCGATAGCAGCGTATATGTTCAACCGTTTCTACCGTATCAAACTGCCTGAGTATCTTGGCTTCTTTGCCGGTAAGCGCTTTGTTCCAATTATTTCTGGTCTGGCTGCCATCTTTACGGGTGTGGTCCTGTCCTTCATTTGGCCGCCGATCGGTACTGCTATTCAGACATTCTCCCAATGGGCTGCATACCAGAACCCGGTTGTGGCGTTCGGTATCTACGGCTTCATTGAACGCTGCCTGGTACCGTTTGGTCTGCACCATATCTGGAACGTTCCATTCCAGATGCAGATTGGCGAATACACCAACGCTGCGGGCCAGGTGTTCCACGGCGATATCCCTCGCTATATGGCGGGTGACCCGACTGCGGGCATGCTGTCTGGTGGCTTCCTGTTCAAAATGTACGGTCTGCCGGCTGCCGCTATTGCTATCTGGCATTCTGCAAAACCAGAAAACCGCGCGAAAGTGGGCGGTATCATGATCTCCGCAGCGTTGACCTCGTTCCTGACCGGTATCACCGAGCCGATCGAGTTCTCCTTCATGTTCGTGGCGCCGATCCTGTACATCATCCACGCGATTCTGGCAGGCCTGGCATTCCCGATCTGTATCCTGCTGGGTATGCGTGACGGTACGTCGTTCTCTCATGGTCTGATCGACTTTATCGTTCTGTCCGGTAACAGCAGCAAACTGTGGCTGTTCCCAATTGTCGGTGCTGGCTATGCTATCGCCTACTACACCATCTTCCGTGTGCTGATCAAAGCGCTGGACCTGAAAACACCGGGTCGTGAAGACGCGACTGAAGACAGCAAAGCGGGCGCAACGGGTGAAATGGCTCCGGCCCTGGTTGCTGCGTTCGGCGGAAAAGAAAACATCACTAACCTCGATGCGTGCATTACGCGTCTGCGTGTCAGCGTGGCTGACGTCGCCAAAGTGGATCAGGCTGGCCTGAAGAAACTGGGTGCAGCAGGCGTGGTGGTTGCAGGTTCTGGTGTTCAGGCTATTTTCGGCACCAAGTCCGATAACCTGAAAACTGAAATGGATGAATACATCCGTAACAGTTAAGCCATAAGATGTTGGGGAGAACTAAGGCAGCCTGCGGGCTGCCTTTTTTAATGCATTAATTGGCCTGAACACGAATCGGCGCGGTGGCAGCAAATAGCCATGGACGAGCATCACTGTTTACGCGCGGTGACAAGGTTTCTCTGACTTGCTGATGGTAATCATCAATCCACTGCTTTTCGCTCTCGCTCAGCAGATGCAACTCAACCAGATTCAAATCAATGGGCACCAGCGTCAACGTGGAGAAGCGGCAAAAGCCAGGGCGACTGTCGATAATCTCCACCTGATTCTCAATGCGGATACCGTATTGTCCGGCCAGATAATACCCTGGTTCGATGGTAATAATGTTGCCCGCAACCAGAGGCCAGGGATTCACTTTCTTCGCAATGCGGTGCGGCTGCTCGTGGATCAACAACTGATGTCCGACACCGTGGCCGGTGCCATGATCGTAATCCAGGCCCAGCGCCCAAAGTGCCCGACGGCTAAACGCATCCAGTTGATGCCCCTGAGTACCGCTCGGGAATTGCAACGTGATCAGTGATAAAAAGCCTTTCAGCACCGCAGTGTAATGCAGTCGACGCTGTGGATCCTGCGGGCCAAAGGCGAGGGTGCGCGTTGTATCCGTAGTGCCGTTCTGATACTGACCACCAGAATCATTTAAATACATCGCCTGAGAGGTGATGGGGGTATTGGTTTTTTCGCTGGAATGATAATGACACATTGCCGCATTGCTGGCTGATGCTGAGATCGTACCAAAACTTTGCTCAATAAACCCAGGCTGCTGCTGGCGAAACGCCAACTGTTTTTCCTGGGCTTCCAGTTCGGTTACCGGATTACCCGCCGCTTCACGTAAGGGGACTTCATGCGCCAGCCAGGCGAGGAAGTTCACCCAAGCGGCACCATCCTGCTCATGACATTCGCGATAACCCGCCAGTTCAGTGTCATTTTTATGTGCTTTGATAAGCGTTATGGGATCGGGTGCCCAGAGGAGTTCGCCGCCGTGCTGTTCAATGGCGAATCGCAGTGCAACTGGCGCATAGTCTTTATCGACCAGGAAGCGTTTCCCGTGGGCAAGTTGCTGGCAGCGAGACAGAAAATCCTCTTGTGGCGAAATCGTTAATGCGTTCAGTAGCGCTTCGGGTAACTGCTGCGTTTTGTTGGCATCCACAAACCACTCCAGTTCACCACTGCGATGCAGCAAGGCAAACGAAAAAGGCACCGGAACCATATTGAGATCTGAACCGCGCACATTGAGCAGCCAGGCGATGTTATCGGGCAGGGTGATTGCCAGAAAGTCAGCCTGATGCTGAGCAAGTTGCTCGACGATCCGTGCGCGTTTCTGCGCACTGCTTTCGCCGCTGATCTCAATAGGCATTTCGCGGATGATGCCGCAGGGGGCAGCCGGACGGTCGAGCCAAACTGTATCGAAGGGGTCGGATTCCAGCGCGACCAGTTCGCAATGAGTGGCCGAAAGCGCCTCAAACTGGCTGTTGACCATCAGCAGAGGCTCAAAGCCAATGCGGGTACCTGCTGGCACATGCGTCTGCAAATAATCGGCCAGCGGCTCGTCGTGTAAATGATGAATCTCGAAATCGTCCAGGGAGACTTCGTTACGGACCTGGACCTGGTAACGTCCATCGACAAACATCAATGCGCGATCGCGAAGCACCAATGCCAGACCAGCTGAGCCGCTAAAGCCGGTAAGCCAGGCCAGTTTATTGTCGTGTGGTGTGCAATCCTCACTCTGATGAGCGTCGGCGCGTGGAACAATCATACCATCCAGTCCCTGTGCTAACAGGAGATTGCGCAGTGCGGAAAGGGGCGTTGAGTTATGCATAGTTACCTTCAGGCCTTAACGGAACGGCGGTTCGTTGAACGTACGTAGTTTGCGGGAATGCAGGCGATCGCCTTCGGCGCGAAGCCGATCGATTGCCCGAATACCGATTTGCAGATGCTCGGAAATTGCACCTTCATAAAAACGGTTGGCCTGGCCTGGCAGTTTAATCTCTCCGTGCAGCGGTTTATCGGAGACGCAAAGCAGGGTGCCGTAAGGTACGCGGAAACGGTAACCCTGCGCGGCAATCGTGGCGCTCTCCATATCAATAGCGACGGCACGACTGAGGTTAAAACGCAGCGCAGAGGCAGAATAGCGTAGCTCCCAGTTACGGTCGTCAGTGGTGACGACGGTGCCGGTACGCAGTCGCTGTTTGACCTCTTCACCGGGCATGCCGCTGACCTCTTTGGTGGCGTCATACAGCGCGCGCTGGACTTCGGCGATGCTCGGAATCGGAATATCTGGCGGCAGTACGGCATCCAGCACGTGGTCGTCACGTAGGTAGGCGTGGGCGAGAACGTAATCACCAATGGCCTGGCTCTCACGCAGGCCTCCACAGTGCCCAATCATTAGCCAGACGTCAGGACGCAGGACCGCCAGGTGATCGCAAATGGTTTTGGCGTTTGACGGGCCAACGCCGATATTCACCAGTGTGATCCCCTGACCGTCGGCGGTGATTAAATGCCAGGCGGGCATCTGGTGCTTCTTCCAGGCAAGATCGGAAATAGCCTCTTCCGGTGCCTCAGTTTCTGCGGTAATCCAAATTCCACCTGCGCATGACAGCGCAATATACGGACTGTCCGGGTCGAGGATCTGGCTACAGCCCCAGCGCACAAACTCATCGACATAGCGAGTGTAGTTGGTGAACAGTACGAAGGGCTGAAAATGTTCTACCGGTGTGCCGGTGTAATGGCGCAGGCGTGCAAGTGAAAAATCAATGCGTCGGGCGTCGAAGTGCGACAGGGGAGAAAATTCTGCCGGGTGAAATGTTCCATCCGCGGTTTCATCGCCAATCTGCGACAGTTCGGTAGTGGGGAAATGGCGCGTTAATCCGGCGCTCATTGAGCGGTCGAGCGTCAACTCAGAACCGTCTATCACGTAGGGATAGGGGATCTCGTGCTGGGACGGTTCGACAGAGATATGCGCATCGTAATCCTGGTACAGCAGGGTGAGCTGTTCTTCAAGATAAGGTCGGAACAGAGACGGGCGAGTAATGGTCGTGGTATAGCAGCCAGCATGGGTAAAACGGCCATAGGCGCGTGTTTTTGGAGGATTCGTTGCGCTGCCATCCCAGGTCACAGAAAGTGAAGGGTAAACAAAAAGACCTTTATCTCGGGCGATGATGTCAGGAAGCGTCCCGGTTTCAATGTACTTGCCAATGGCGCTACGCAGAGCCTTAACCGATTGCTCATACAATGCGTCCAGTTTATCCAGTGCCTGAGCCGGGGTCAGGCTGGAGCCCTTATTGTTCATGTCTGTCTCCTTGTTCCACAGATGTGCTGCTCTCCCGATAGTATGTCACAGGAATGTGAAACAAAAGTCAGACGTTAAGGAAGAATCTGCGAAGGCCGAACGGCCCTCGCAGAACGGCTTAGCCGTGTGGTTTATCTTTCATCAGAATTGCGGTCGCGGCAGAAATAAGACACCCCGCCATCAGGTATATGGCTACGCTGTGCCAGTTTCCGCCCGAGAAGGTCACCAGTGCCGCGGCAATAAACGGGGTAAAGCCGCCGCCAACGACGCTGGCTACCTGATAGCCAACGCCAGCACCGCTGTAACGGTAACTGGCGCCAAACAACCCGGTAAACATTGGCTGTTGTACGCAGACCACCATGTCGTGGGCGATGTTTGCCAGCATAATGGCGAAGAATACAATCCAAAAGATAGACTGTGCCTCAAGGGCCATAAAGAACGGAAAGGCACAGAGCGTGCCGACCAGAGCGCCGGTAATGTAGACCCGTCGGCGGCCGAAGCGGTCAGCAAGCCAGGCGAAACAGGGGATGGTCAGACAGCTCAACCCACCCACTAACAGACCGATATTCAGAAATAGCTCGCGCGGTAGACCCAGATTTTGCGTGGAATAGTTGAGTGCAAACGCGGTGACGATATACATGGTCAGCAGCTCACACAGGCGCAGGGCGATTATCTTTAAAAACGCGCCCGGATGGCGGATTAACGCCTCAACGACCGGCAGCCGCTTTTTCTCGGGCAGAGGTTCCTGTTTTTGCTGCTCGAACTCAGCTGATTCATCCATGCGGTTACGCATCCATAATGCACCAAGCACCAGCACGATGCTGAACAGGAATGGGATGCGCCAGCCCCAACTCAGGAACTGCTCATCGGTTGTTTGCGAACTGATCAGCGAAACCAATCCGGTCGAGAGCAATAGGCCAACGCCATAACCCACCTGCACGCCGCTGCTGTAGAAGGCTTTTTTATTTTTTGGCGCGCTTTCGACAGAGAGTAACGCCGCGCCACCCCATTCGCCGCCGACGGCAAATCCCTGAATGGCGCGTAGTGTTACCAGCAGTACTGGAGCCCACCAACCGATAGTGTCAAAAGAGGGGATGATGCCAATCAACGCCGTAGCAATACCCATCACCCAGACGGTAAGCATCAGCATACGTTTGCGGCCAAGACGATCGCCGAAGTGACCGAAGATAACTCCGCCTAATGGGCGGAATAAAAATCCGACACCAAAGGTGGCAAAGGCCGCGAGCGTGCCCATCGCCGGGCTGACTTGCGGGAAAAACTCGCGGTTAAAGACTAACGCGGCGGTGATGCCATACAGCAGAAAATCATACCAATCGACTACGGCACCGGCGAAGCTGCCCAGTGCGGCACGTCGAGCGCGATCGCGATGATGTAAAGAGGAGTCCTCCTGAGGACTCGCGGAGATGAGGGTGGAATCCATAGCTATCCTGTCTGTACTGATTTTTTGTTATTAGTATTGGAATAAGGTTACGCACATTGCAGTCGATATATTAGCGACTGTGATGAGACTACAGCGACAGGCGGGAAGAGAAAACGATTTTATCTGTTACAACGGAGTAAGATGACAAATAGGACGAAAGAGAAAGTAGAAAAGCAAAAATCCTGCTTAGTTTCCTAAGCAGGCTTCTTAAATATGGCTCCTCTGACTGGGATCGCCTTTGCCAGTATGTGGCTGATAAATAGGCTAGAGTAGAAATCCCTTCCAGTCAAGACCCCTAAAATGACCCCCCTTTATTTTCAGAGAAAAAGCCTAATCTTTAGGAACCGCAGTAAGTAATATACTATTCGCGTGGTCGAAGAATCCGGACTGGATAAGATCTCAGAATAGGAAGGGCTGGAGCCCTTACGTCCTTTAACCATGTCTGACTGTCTGATAAATGTAAGCGGCGTACATTGCTAGCATTATGGTGTTTCGAGAAATTGAGATCAGTTAAATACTAATGCGGATGGAGCAGCCAGATCGCAACTCCTTCTGAGTGTAAGGCGAAAGTGGAGGATAGAAATGGTTTAGCCACTATACGCTTCGGTCTTTAGCAGATCATTTATCTTTGAGTTTAGCTGGTAATACAACAATCCTAGGGCCCGCCGTCATCTGTAGGAACATAATGAACGTCATCCATAATTATATCAGGATATAATATATTGATTGGTATGCTTCAAGCCAAAAGGCCTTATTGCCCCGAGTTGTTAGCCAGACGTCGGTGTGCAAGTCGGGGGCGGGAAGAGGCATCACGATTCTCAGCATCCAGACTTTGATGCTAATCCTTTTAACATGACATCAATCCCTTACGTGCCAAGTAGGACTGTAGTTTTAATGCTTTGGAGGAAATAGCAACCTTGACTCTGAAAGCTCATCAGATGAAATCCCCGCTCGGCGGTAAAGCACATCAAGGTGAGTCAACGCAGAAAATTCGTCAGAGATGTTTTTCTCGTAGCCTTGGTGAATCCATTGTTGCAGTTCGTTATTCGCGAGTTCATAGCGGCTCCCAGGGTTTGGAAAAGCCACTTCAAAGCTTTTGTTCAGTTCTGTTTGTTTACTATCAGATGCATAGCTTTCAAAAGCATAATTTTTGACCCTCCGGCGTTTTGTACGCTGGCCCAGTTTAGCAAATATCAGTTCGGAAAAGATCCATGGTGAGGATAGATGAGTCTTGTTTTTTACATACTCACCGATTTTGACGGAGTTATTGGTCTGAAGAAATAGCAGAAGCTCAGTGCTCGCAATCATATTTTGAAGTGCAGAGTTAAGGATCATGTAAACATTTGAAGTGGTTCGATTTCGGAGATCATAGTCAAAGGTTTGACTGGTTTTTTTATAGCAGAATTCCTCATCAATGACCCTCAGAATTTCGTCCGCCCACCCCCAGACGCATGAGTCAACAAACACATTCAGTCCTAATTTTTCAAGACTCAGTGCCAGTTTAATGACATCTTCTTCGTCACGGTGAGCATGCGAGAGGAAAACGTCAGCATGAACTTCAGGAAAACAGGCGTCAACTATAGCTTCAGCGTTAAGTACATTTTCGCTGCCGAGGAGAAAACTTTGAAGTTTCTCTCTGTTGAATGCTGCATTGCTTTTCTTCCTGAATAGCGAGATTTCGGACGATGAATGATTTAACGCACGGGCATCAAAATTTTGAATTCCAATATCAACAAACATGAATTATGGTTCCTCAAAAATTATAGTTAGTATCTTTTCAAATATTCGTGGAATTATAAGATATTCTTTTTCTCGCGCCAGTCATCTGCAAGGTTTCCATCCAAGAAACGCGACCTCACTTCAGCGAATGTATCCACAGCTAAACTATTTCCTCGCTGTGCCATCTCTTCAATTGATGAAACGTCATCGAGTTTTATTTCCTCCGATGATTGTTGGTTCACTCTTAACATACGTGTAGGCCCAATCAGATTCCGGGCGATCTGATGAGCGGCATGCTCCTGTGTAGAGAAGAAAAGATCAGTAAATTGTAATGCCCAGCCGGCAAAGCCTTTACCCAACGAGGAAGAAAAATCGTACTCATGGGAAATGGTACCGATATTCAGTATATCGATACGGTCAATAGGGATACCCAGATAACGAACAGCCTCTGATATAGCTGGCAAAATGGGGTTATTGGCCCATAAACCCCCGTCAAGATAATCGAGTGCGGTTTTGGTATCATCCTGTATGCTGGCTTCCTGAAAATAGGTAGGAGCTGCCGAAGAAGCAAGTGCGGCATCGACAGCACTTATATGCTCGTACTGTGTCCGATCAGGGCTATGAGCGGTTACGATAGTATCTGATTCGCCTCTTACTGCCCTGACAGTTGGTAGTACTAGCCTAGAGCGTGCATTTTCGGAGAGATTGCGATCACCGAATACTTCAGTGAGCATCTCTCTTAGGGTTGATGATTCATGCTTGGAACGCAGAAATTGTTTGGCCATTCCCTGCTGCGGGAAAATGGACGGTCCTCGTTCCCGATAGAACTGTAGGATTTCAGCCGGCGGTATCCCCATAGCGAGGCCAATCGCAAGAATAGCGCCTGTTGAAGTACCGGCTATAAGATCAAAATGCGAGGCAAGGTTATTGTCTCCCCCTCGTCCCAACATATCATCCCATTTAGCGAGTACTGATGCGGTAAATGTCCCTCTGAGTCCCCCACCATCGAGCGCCAGAATTCGAAAATTTCGGCCACTGCTGATGTTGTGGCGAACACGGGGTAAAAGTTTTAGCTGGTTTACTACAGCATTGGCAATATTTGAGGTGTCCACCTCGGATGCAAGCATTCTATTTGCGTATTCGCTGAGTCCGTTTTGTAATTGTGACAGGATTTCAGGGTGGTCTTTGACGTATCCCTGCGTTGCGCCACCAAGACCCGCAGCCAAAAATGCTGGTTTGCCGAGACTCAACATGCAGCCAAGTTCAGCAGGCACGCCTGCTCTGCTTTTATTAATGTCCCACCATTTTCCGCCAACGCAGACAATTACATCGCTTGTTTCGGCAATCCACTCACGCATTGAAAGCAACATTTCATTTGCATCAGTTGTTGCGCCGTCCCCCTTTACCGGAACAATATGTACGGTAGTGCACTGGCGAAGGCGTTCGATCTCAGCAGTTTGTTCAGTTGTTTTGGAGAACGCTTGAGAGCGCACTAAGAGAATGTCACCACGTTGTCCACCTGCACCAACGTACTGTCTGGCTGCAGCCTCAATAACAGGAACAAGAGAAGGGTGACTGCCATGTACAATAGAACCACCCTCCCGCAATACCAGCATTACAAGCTGGTGAACGAATTGACAAATGCTCTCTTCATCAGCAGTTTCTGAAATTGAGCCAGAGAGATGAACGCGACATCCACTTAAAGGACTACGAGGCAGCATGAAGTATCCTTATTGAAATCAACCGCATGATGTGCGTGCGGAAAACCACCAGTACAGGTGGTATGCTTTGATTGGAAAATAGACAGCACAACCTTAAAATGAAAATAACCCCACGGGTGTGAGAAATGAGGTGCCTTATGGCTGCAACCACATCGGAAATCATATAATAATCAAGCGTTATGAGAAAACTCAATTGCTGTTACTAACAAGCAAGAAAGATAGTTTATTTATCTTTACAAGTGCATTTTATTGGTTTTTAATTTTGTTATAATTGCTTTTTTCAGAGCGAAAATTTCCTGTAATAGATTTATTCCAAGGGATGGGCTTCACAACTAATTTTTTGCAATAAGTCGATATTTTCAATCAATTAAAACTAATATTATGATTGCAAATTCTTTTCATAGCTACCATATCTAAAGCTTTTGCCAACAATCTATATTTATGATAATTATACATATCATCATTCAGGCAAGAGCTTGCTGCTTAGGTAAGTGGCGATAGGAAATTGACGCCGTCATCAAGGATGCGCTAAATGAATTGTCACAGCCATTTGTGAATTAGTTCACAATATATCACAATTGTTGAACCTGATGATCATCAGCCTTACTTGGCAGAGTAAACTGGGTATGTTTTACTAACTAAATTTTTGCAGTTTTCAAAAGGAGTTGACTCATGGCCAAGAAGGTGTTTTTCAGTTTTCACTATCAAGATGTTGTCGAATTCCGAGCCAATGTTGTTCGTAAGCACTGGGTGCTAAAGTCGGACAGAGAGGAGGCTGGTTTCTTTGATAAAAGCATCTGGGAAGAAAACAAGAAAGATGGCGATATAGCGCTCAAGAAGATGATTAACAAAGCACTTGAATATACCAGTAATACGGTAGTCCTAACTGGCACTGAGACTTTCGAAAGACCTTGGGTTCGTTATGAAATAATGAAAAGCTTCCTTCGTGGAAATCATTTACTTGTTGTGCATATTAATAACATAAATGGGAAGGATGGCAAAACCAAACCTAAAGGCAGAAATCCACTGGAGTACGTTGCTGCATGTTTTTCAGCTGATGGGAAAACTGTAACATTGAAAGAATACACAGATGGGAACTGGGTTGAGTATAAAAAGATAGATGGAAAATCTACACATACTTGCTCGTCTTCAATGTCCTCAGGATATGAAAGCAAAGCCATAAAGTTAAGTTCCCTTTACCTAAGTTATGACTGGACGCTCGATGAAGGTTATAAAAATTTTTCATCGTGGTTGAAATAATATCACATCGAGGTTTTTAGTTTTACCTGGATATTTTATCAAATCACAGATGATGAAAATTTCGGATGGCTGCACTGACAGATTATAGAGTAGTAATTGAATTACGTGAAAATATAACAAAGAGCTTTATGATATCTTCTTTTATCATTATATTCGAGGTATACACCTTGTTTATGGTGTCAAAGAACACTTCGATAAATTAGGTTTTAAACCTTATATTGATTGCATAGGTGATTCTCAGCTAAATCGGAGTGCGGTAACGGGAATAACAACTGAAGTGCTGAGTAATATTTACTCACCCTCAATCTCGTTAATGCCTTGTTAGGATAAACTTTATACATGTTACTGTCGCCCTAAGTTTCCAACGAAATTATAAGTATTATGAGCAAAAGGATGAGTTTATTAGAGGTTTTTCTGATTACTTAAATAAGTATAAAATCGGTGTGTTTGACTCTTGGCGTTGGGGGAATAATTGAACATCATTCCTAAAAAAACATTAGAATATTGAGAAGTTATATATGATAACCATTTTGCATAATGAATCCTGCGCGGTTTTTGCTAAAACGGTGAAGGAATTGCTGTATGAGTTATTCCACAACAACGTATCAATTGAACTGGTTCTGAGTGGCCAGGTTACCTCATGGCCGGGGGAGCCAGAGTGGAATGATTTATTGATATTTTTGTTTGACGAAAGCTCGACTCCTGAACAATCTGATGATTTTATCAGAAATTTTCTTTCTAATAGACAGGAAACGGCACTTTTGCTACCTGTTGCAATTAATAATTTTACACTAATTCCTCCTGGTGTTGCTTCAGAATATAAAGCGCTTCCCTTTGACAATTCGATACTCATTCCAGATGGCGGACTTACACGCCGTGTGGGGGCAATGCTGGGTTTACGCCTTCAGGGGCGCAATACTAAGGTGTTTATATCCTACCGTGCCGTTGATGGAACGCAGATCGCAAAACAGATTGAAGCTCATCTCCACGAGCTAGGCTATAAACCTTGGAGGGATGAGGCACTTGAGCTTGATGGTGATACCAGAATTTTGCCCGGGGACCTCGTTCAAAAAAACATAGAGTCAGCATTGACTAAGGCCAGTTTACTTTTACTTATTGATACTCCGGAGTCTATCAATTCAAGGTGGATCTCAGAGGAAATCAATATTGCAGATGGCATGTTGATCCCCATCCTTCCAGTCGTCTTCAGGACAAAATCCGACCAAAAAAAAGGTCCCCGGTTGCGCACCTTATTGAATCTTCAGCGATGGGTCGATATGCCTTTTGAAGATGCACATGTACAGACACCTCTTTCAGAAGATGAACTGGATACCGTTACTCAGCAGATTGAAACGTATCTTTGCGACATTTTTATCAGAAGATGCCGCGTTCCTTTCATCGTAGAAAACAGCTTTAAGGATGCCGGTTATGACTGGGCTTCATTGAACAAAGCACTTTCTATGTACAGATCGAGCAAAGTCAATAATCGAAGATTTCAGACTACAGTCAATAGCCACTGTTCGGCGTATTCTGAAGTCTACCTGCCAGCTCTTGATAAATTCAGGCAGTTCCTAAAAACTCAACCAAATTCAAATTATGCCTTTTTTATTTACGATGGTGATCTATTATCTTTTAATCAGCTAGAGTGTTTTCTCGATGGGTACGTAACGGTATTACATTACCAGGAAGTATCTGCTTTATTAGCCTCAAATTTTGTTGATGTGGGGAATAAATGACAAGAGGACAGGAGCGTAATACGAAAATCAATGTCTCTTTTGAAGGGCTTGATGTAGGGCTAACAGGCGCAATTCCAGAACGTGAAAGCTGGACCGAAAGAGCTATGGATAGAGGGATCCTTGAATTCGTGGCTCTATTCAGTGGATTAATTTTTAAGTACGGAGGAAGGATTGTCCATGGATGCCACCCAAGTTTTACGCCTATAATTCTTCGCCAAGCAAGATTGCACGCAACATGGAATTCAAGGCCACCTGTCACGCTTGTTATGTCAGACTTGTGGTTCTCTGGATACCTTGAGGATGAAATTATTGCAATGACGGATGTTGCAGAGTTGATCGTGACCCGTAAACGCGGTCACGGAACGGTTGCCAATGCGCAAACAAGAAATGGAAGCCTGACAGATATGCGTAAGGTTCTGGTTGCATCTCAGAATATGATGGTGGCGGTAGGTGGAAAAATGCATACAAAAGATGGTATCAATCCCGGAGTCGCTGAGGAAATGGAACTTGCTCAACAACATAGGTTACCGTGTTATCTTATTGGAGGACTCGGGGGATTTTCGCAGAAGCTTGCGGCGGAGCTTACGCCAGCGTCTCTGAACAACAATTTATCCCGTGAGGACAACATAAAGTTATTTGGTACCCATGATGTATCATCATGCGTCAACGTAATATTTGAGCAATTGTGCCAACGTTATTGGACTTATAATTCTATCAATTTACCGCCTACTACTCTTTCTGACGTACAGGATGTTGTTAAAACCGTTATTATTCAAGACGATAAAGTGGGAAAACCGAGCGGACCTTCTTTCAGAATTTAATTTCACCTTAACCTGGATATTGGGAAGGTTATTATATGATGGATTTTTAAAATTGCATTGAATACCTTTTTTTTAATTAATAGTAATTTGACTTGGTGTGTTTGAATAGTTGAAACTTTAACAAACACCTCCGAGTCATTAAAATGGTTTAAACGTTAGGTAATAGTGAGCTTTAAGCGTTATTTCGACGAGTTTAAAAGTTGAAATAGTCATAGACGTGATTGATTGTGACTGTGTAGCAACATGTATTGATAAAACCAACACAATCCTTATGCTTTGATAAAGAGGGAAAGCCTTGCAACTCCACCAACAAAGAATATTTTACTCATAAAGATAAGGGATGTACATACTAATAGATCTCTCCAGTGCCTTGATCGACACGTTTATAGAAATCAGAAAATTGATATGGATCAGATATAACTAAATTTTTATAACTGCTAAACTCAAGTTCCATTTTTTTTATAAGAACATTTGCGGGTATAGAGTGTTCTAAGGGGATTTTTTTATAGCCGATGCCCCTGTGATATGCAATTGAGTCTAAGTCTACTTCAACTGCTTTATCGCCGAAATAATAGAAATGATCTGAAATCAACACTTGGTCAGTACTAGTATCACGTTCTAGATTGGTCATGTTAAATGAGCCATTAGCATTGCTATGATGAGAGTCTTCTTGAATCCATTGATTATTTTCATCTTGATGGTAAATATTATCTCCCAACATGTGTACATGGCTACCATTTCTAGCTGGCTTTTTGATAGAGAACCTAGCATCATGCCAATAATCATTAAAGCTAATTTTTTCAGTAACCTTCATTAATAGGATGCATTTGTGCTTCACTGATTTTAAATTAGCCCCGCCAACTCCCAGGACCCAATCACCTACTTTAGCAGACTTTCTAATTCCAGGTTTGCATGTTGCTAAAGTACAACGCCCATGAAATGGATTAGGAGCAAAACCAAAGTCTCGCGTTATTATATAGACATAAAGGTGAGAGTTAGGTTCAATTAGCATACGACATTACCTCCTTGATTTTTCTCCCGATCCGCACCATCAGGCTTTTGAAAGCTAGTTTTACCTTCTAATGCGTTGATTATGGCGTCACCCCTCCAAGCAACGATAGAAGTTGCATATTTTTCGAGATTTTCTGGTAGTTTTACATCCCCCTTTAGACCATTTTCATATACACCTATGATCGGTTTTCCAAGCTGATGAGCTGCTTGAATTTCCCAATTGACCCAAGGTCTTGTATGTGTCTCTTTCCCGATAACTACGATAACTTGGCCAGCCCATCTCATTTTCATCCTAAGTAAACGTGCTATAGTTTTATCACTAATTTTATTTTCATCAGCACGTCTCTGGTTTTCAGGTTTCATTCTGACAGAACTATTACGTAGCTGATAACCCTTTGCTGCAGCTAAACGCGAAACTCCATCAACACTAGCGTCATCTTTGTGATGATGACTAACAAAAACATTTTTCTTAATTTCTCTAGCCATTTTAAATCCTTTCTGGAGCTTTGGAGTTATCAAAGTAAACTCAAATTATTACTTTGGTAATGATATTTTTGTTTTGGCCTTTTATTACCAAATTTAGTACGGCATCTTTTATCTATCTCGCATGCGCCACTATTTTCCATATCCATTAAAGTATAAACTCTTTCTTCTTTGGGTAAGAAATGGAATATTTTATCCAGTTCCCATTCTTCATGATATTTTTCCGCAATATGATCTTGGTTAATAGTGAACCAAAATAAACACTCTTCACTATTCATTCCGTCTCGGTTAGAAAAAATCCAATTTATTCCTCTTTCACAGCCTGGGCCTGAAATCACAAAGTTCATCTCTGTAAAAGGAAAATTTATTATATATGTTAAATCTACAAAAATTTGATAAGCAAGAAAATCTCCAATACCTGAAAAAGACTTGAGATGATTAAATACTTCAAACTGATTTACCGAAGACTTGACACCATTTACAATTATTTCTTGGTTATAGAAAACAAATTTTATCATCCTAATAACCATGTCTTTTTCAACTGAGCTTTCTTTCTTTTCTAAGAATTTTCCAAAGTTAACCTTCGGTCCACCCAAAATATAAGCTGCACTAAAAAAAACATAGTCTGGGTTTTTTAGAGAAATATTATAAGTTCTTTCTCTTATTTTTTCATTAATGTCATTAAGGGTCATTTTTGAAAAATCGAAGGGAGCATTAAGTTCATTTAATGTTTCGCTTTTATTTATTACTCTGAATAGAAATGAATTGAGTATTTTATTTTCATAGCTCAATAAATCATTGTTAATTACATTTTTTAATAACCACTTGGTTTCTTTGTCCCACGTTCTTTTAGTATTCACAAATTTATAATTTCTCAATATTTCGTCATTTGTCCAAAAGGGTGGGAGGTTTAGTATTTCTTTCTTGTAATATATCGAAGTTCTCTCACGCTGATGATAAAACCATTCCCTGACTACAGTTTCATTTAAGATGGGTTTAGCAGTTTTAATTTTCATCTCTCTGACATTACAAAAAAGCTGATCGTTTTTGTTATTCACGGAAGAACACCTTTTTGCAGAAAGTTTCAAAATTACCTAATCCATTCGTATTATTGTCGAAATGATAATCTGATTTTAATTTATTCTCATCGACATACTTATCGATGTCATATTTTTTATAATTGTTATTTTTTCGTTCGATATGGACTATAGTGAACTTATTATTCTTACACCATGCGAATTCTTCATTCGATCTTATGTCAGTAATTATTATTTTTTTATTCGATTCTTCGCCATCTTCTAATAATTTTAACTCTTCTGATAACATTCTAATGAATATCTTCTCTTCAATTCCCCTTAACTTGTCTAGACTTAGCCAGATTTCTCTTGGTGAGTGAGAAATTAAGTCACCGGTAGGCAAGGCTAAATTTAGAGGTGACATTTTTTCATCAGGAGTATAATCTTTTTTCATCCAAGGGTAAATGTAATTGGCTAATTTCTTAAGCTGATCACTAAATGATAATCTAATAAAGTCGTGATTGGATATTAGATAATTGGCAAGAAAATCTTTTCCACTACCTGATCTACCCATGAATGCAATTTTCATAGACATTCCTTATTGGAGTTATTAAAGTGATTTGAAGTTACGCTTAAATTGAAATCATTGCTTAACTTGCTTGTTAATTCTATTGTTTTATTGAATCTTTCTTGAAAGATATATGACAGCGCTGCCTCTGCATATCCCCAGAGCAAATTTCTTTCAGTTTCTACAAGATGCTTTCTAAATATATTTTTTAGTTTTTCTGTCTCTTTATCTAATGTGTCTATTTTTTGTGGAATGTCTATTATGATTCGTTCAAGAAATGAAACGATATCACAGAATAATAATTTAATACTGGCTAGTGATGTTGGGAATGATATTTTATCATTATTTATCAATCCTGTTTTTTGTTTTTCTTTTCTTTTATAAATTTCATTGGCTTGATCTATTTTGTCTGCATATATATGGAGGTTTGTTACTGATTGATGTAAATACCCCAATTCAATTTGATTATCAACTTCTCTCTGTAGTATAAAAAGGACTAGCTCTTGAAGTAAGCTAAATTCAAATATATTTATACTGCTTACACCAAATATTAGGTCACCACTTCTTTGAGTTATTTTAATGTTTAATTTTTTGTCGGGAGTGATAAAGAAATGGATTAAATTATTGCAGGGTATATCAAGACTATTTTCTAAGTTGTATACATTTATGAGGCTGTCATTAGTGTCTCTATCGGGCATGTATAAGCTAATAACAGCTCTTCTGGTAAATATTCCTTCTTTTTTGAATTGTTGCACTACATTTTCTAGTTGCCCATGAGCGTATAGTCTCTCTCCATAAGCTGCTCGCCAAATAACCCCATCATCTGAATATTTAGGTGCTCTTGGTAAAAAAAAAGTTAAATATGGATTTATTCGGTTATCGCCAGCGAGCACCCACATAGCCTCAGCAAAAGTGGCGAATATATTGTTCTTTCGACCTTCTAAACTTAAATGCCTTGATCTCGGAGGTGATGCTGCCAACTTACTGATTTAGTGTATGATGGTGTTTTTGAGGTGCTCCAGTGGCTTCTGTTTCTATCAGCTGTCCCTCCTGTTCAGCTACTGACGGGGTGGTGCGTAACGGCAAAAGCACCGCCGGACATCAGCGCTATCTCTGCTCTCACTGCCGTAAAACATGGCAACTGCAGTTCACTTACACCGCTTCTCAACCCGGTACGCACCAGAAAATCATTGATATGGCCATGAATGGCGTTGGATGCC
>OJJJ01000372.1_pt1 | contig 24105 bp, 22 predicted proteins | sample 1596311 | NCBI WGS metagenome assembly OJJJ01 (sample SAMEA4350140, study PRJEB24818) | metagenome | biome: human; feature: gut; material: faeces | place: Denmark | collected 2013-09 | reverse complement strand
TGACTAGGCTGTGGGTCAGGCCACTCTTGGCATCGACACCAATGTGGGCCTTCATGCCAAAGTGCCACTGATTGCCTTTCTTGGTCTGATGCATCTCCGGATCGCGTTGCTGCTCTTTGTTCTTGGTCGAGCTGGGTGCCTCAATGATGGTGGCATCGACCAAGGTGCCTTGAGTCATCATGACGCCTGCTTCGGCCAGCCAGCGATTGATGGTCTTGAACAATTGGCGGGCCAGTTGATGCTGCTCCAGCAGGTGGCGGAAATTCATGATGGTGGTGCGGTCAGGCAAGGCGCTATCCAGGGATAACCGGGCAAACCGACGCATGGAGGCGATTTCGTACAGAGCATCTTCCATCGCGCCATCGCTCAGGTTGTACCAATGCTGCATGCAGTGAATGCGTAGCATGGTTTCCAGCGGATAAGGTCGCCGGCCATTACCAGCCTTGGGGTAAAACGGCTCGATGACTTCCACCATGTTTTGCCATGGCAGAATCTGCTCCATACGGGACAAGAAAATCTCTTTTCTGGTCTGACGGCGCTTACTGCTGAATTCACTGTCGGCGAAGGTAAGTTGATGACTCATGATGAACCCTGTTCCATGGCTCCAGATGACAAACATGATCTCATATCAGGGACTTGTTCGCACCTTCCCTAACTTATATTTATCTGTCATCGCAAACCCGGTCATTATCTGTATCGCAGCGATACACGAGTCCGGTTGCCACCGCATTACGCGGGCCTTCCGTTCCGCGAATGTTGCCCTGCCCGGCGACCACACCATAATGGGATAACGCATCGGTGATCATTTGCGGGATTTCGAAGTCCAGCGATGATCCGCCTACCAGCACCACAAAGGCCATGTCACGGATTTCGCCCCCCGGCGAGACCTGCCGCAGAGCCCGCAAGCAGTTGGTCACAAAAACTTTTTCTTTTGCCTGTCGGCGCACCAGACGGATTTTTTCCAGCGAAGTGTGATTATCAATCGGGATCAGGGTGCCGTTTTTGATATACACCACTTTAGCGAACACGGCCGGGCTGAGCGGTTCGCGGAAAAACTCTACCGCCCCATTTTCATGGCGAATACTGAACAGGCTTTCAACTTTGGCGAGCGGGTATTTCTTAATCTCCTCCGCCAGCGTCAAATCGCTTAATCCAAGCTCGGTTTTGATAAGCAGGCTGACCATATTGCCCGCCCCCGCCAGATGCACCGATTTTATCTGCCCTGCTCCATTGATGGTGGCGGCATCCGTGGAACCCGCGCCTAAATCCAGGATAGCCAGCGGTGTGTCGCTCCCCGGTGTGGTGAGCGCCCCGGCAATCGCCATATTGGCCTCCACGCCGCCCACTTCCACACGGGTGTTTAAACGTTGGCTGAGTTCGCGCGCAATGACCTCCATTTGCAGTCGGTCAGATTTCACCATAGCCGCAATGCCCACGGCATTTTCCATCGAGAACTCATTCGCCAGCCCGCCCTGAACCTTGCAGGGAATGAATGTGTCCACGGCAAGTAAATCCTGAATAAAGACCTCATGAGCACCGTGACCGCTCAGGGAAGCCATCACCTGGCGCACCCGTTCCAGCATCCCACCAGCGTGGGTGCCGGGTTCACCGCGAATATCGCAAATTGGGGCACACCCGGCGACCGCGTGCATAATCGACTCGGCTCCACGTGCCACATCCGCCTGGACGGTACGTTTTTCCCCACGCACGGTGATATGCCCCGCCGGGATCACCCGCGATTTCACATCGCCTTTCGGAGTTTTCAGCACCACCGCCGAACGGTTGCCGATAAGCGCTCTCGCCACGGGCACAATCATCCGTGTCTCTTCCGGGGTGAGCGCAAACCAGGTGGCGATGCCATAGGGATTAGACAACAGCGAAATCACCTGCCCGGTCGCCGCCACTTCTACCGCCGCCAGCACGCCTTCGGGTACCTGGTCGATAAGCGTCACTTCATCAACAATCGGCAAGGTACGCTGCAGGCGATTATTGATCAGCACACCATCATCCTGCTGGAGGATCACCGCCACCACGTTGATGCCCCGCGTGAGCGCCTCATTCAGTTGCCAGGCGGCATCCATAAAATCGACCTGATGGTCCACCAGCGGTATCCATCCACTGCTGTATTCTTCGGGCGTCAGCGCGTCCAGATTTTCCAGACGGATCGTGGTTCCAACGCCCAGTCCCTCACCGCCCGGCGTCTGGGGGTTATGACCAATCATCGTCGATTCGGTGATAATCGTTTCGGTAATGGTCTCCATCGCCACATCGCCAATGACCGGCGCGGCCTCATTCAGGCAAATGAGCGCCACATCCTGCTGACTGCGCCCGGCTTTATCCAGCGCCTGCATGAGTGAGCCAATCACCCCGCTGATGTTGTCCCGTGTCCCTTTCGTTCCGGTCGTCGGCACAATTCCGCTGGTAAGAAACCGCAGCCCCTGACTGGTGGACTCAGCCAGGGCGACCTCTGTCGTGGCGTTGCCAATATCAATCCCCGCAATCAATGCCATATCAGCTCGCCCTTATGCTTCTTTTTTACGCAGCTTATCGCGCTGGCGATAGACTTCTGCCGATTCGCGAATAAACGCGGCGTTGATCGTCGCCTGATACTGGTATTCCAGTTCATCGGCAATCGCCAGCAGCTCCTCAGTGGAAGAACGATACGGGCGCAGCGCATTGTAGATTTCGAGGATCCGGCTATCAGGAATGGCAATTAACTCCCCGGCGCGACGCAGGTTGCGGGCGATAGCATGGCGCTGCATCTGTTCTGCGATTTGCGCCTGATACTCCAGAGTTTCTCGCGAGATACGCACATCCTGTGGGCCTATCTTTCCGGCGAGAACATTTTCAAGCGTGATATCGGTAAGCGGTTTTCCGGTCGGCGTCTGGATACGCTCCGGGCAGCGGGTTGCCAGCGGGTAATCTGCGGCCGTCATTGTGGTTTTGGTGGTCATTTTTCCTCCCGGATAATTTCAATATTCAGCGCAACGGGTTTGGCATCCGGCACCACATGTTTTGTCTCTTTGATGTGGAACAATGCCGCCTTCGCCATAAATTTCGGGCGCACCATCTGGTCATTCACCACCGGCACCGGCGAGGGCGATTCTTTACGGGCATAGCGCGCGGCGTTTTTGCCAATCTGACGATAGGTTTCGAGCGTTAACAGCGGAGCCTGAGAAAACAGCTCCAGATTACTGAGCGGCAACAGATCGCGTTGGTGGATAACGGTTGTCCCTTTAGACTGGATACCGATTCCAATCCCCGAGCCGCTGAGATTTGCCGCATCCCAGGACATAAAAGAGACATCCGAGGTGCGCAGGATCCTGACCACTCTGGCATGCAGCCCCTCTTCCTCAACGCCCGCCACCAGCTCTTTGATAATTGCTTTATGCGGCATATCAATGAGGGTTTGATGCTGAAATTTATCAAATGCCGGGCCAACGCCAATGACGACTTCATCGGCACGTTCACCCGCACCGGCAACGCCGTTTTCAACCAGCGTCAGGGTAAAAACCGGGCTCTTTTTCTGTTTCGTTTCCATGATGCAGTTCCCCTTACTCGATGCTGTCAGGCTGGATAACCGTGGCAATGTTTTTGATCTCTTCCCAGCGTTCCGGGGAAATTCGATAGCCCGTACCCGGCCCCTGGTAATCGTTGACATCGTTTACGGCGCTGACCACGTCAAAATCACGGTCGAGGATCGCGGAGGTTTGCAGATAATCCCCGGTCACACGCTGGCGCAGCATATTGAGAATATTGTCGGCCACATCATCAAATCCGTTAACGCTCAGGGCCTTAACAATATCCAGCCCGGTGATATTGCGTTTCATCATCTCTTCCACTGCGCCCAGATCTTCCACCACATTACGCGGCGGCATGTCTTTACTGCCGTGCGCATAGGTCGCCGCCGTCACTTCTTCATCGGTCACCGCAGGCAGCCCCAGTTCACGGAATACGGCCTGTACCGCGCGGGCCGCTTTATTGCGGATGGCGATGGTCTCTTCTTCCGATACCGGACGCAGACCGCCATCGACCATCAGGTCGCGTTGCAGAATGTTGTAATCGTCAAAGTCTTCGGCGTCGAAATTCGACCCGGCAAACATGTTGTCGTAGTTCGGTACGGCGCTATAGCCTGAGAAGATAAAGTCCGTCCCCGGCAGCATCTGCATCAGCGTGCGTGCCGTGCGGCGAATATCAGAGTGGGAGAACGTCTGGTCATTGGCTGAGGCCACTTCCAGGTCGAGCATGGAGGCAATCAGGTTTTCCGCCAGCACCGCACGAATACCGGAAGGTACCGCCCCGGTCATGCCAATGCAGCTTACCGCGCCATTTTGCAGCCCCTGCACCCCGGCACCTTTGGTGATAAAGATGCAGCGCGACTCCAGGTAAAGCATCGATTTGCTCTCGGAATATCCCATCAGCGCTTCCGAGCCTGTGCCAGACGTGTAGCGCATTTTCAGCCCGCGAGACGCGTAGGCAGACGCCAGAAAGGCTTTCGACCACGGTGTGTCATCGCCATCGGTGAACACCGCTTCAGTACCGTACACGGAGACGGTTTCCGCATAGCTGGTAAACCCGCGCATACCCAGCTCCAGTTCGGTGGCTTCTTCCACTGAGCACTGGGTTAATACGCCAGGACGGCCAGATTGCGAGCCCACCAACAACGCCAGGGCATTAAACGGCGCATAGCGGGCAATGCCGACGGTGGTTTCCTGTTCGGAGAATCCGCGGATCCCCGCTTCGGCTGCATCCGCCGCAATTTGCACCGGGTTGTCTTTCAGGTTGGTTACATGGCACTGATTGGAAGGCGTACGCCGCGCGCGCATTTTCTGCAACGCCATCATCATTTCCACCACGTTCATGTGGGCCATCACTTCCACCGCTTTCGCCGGGGTAATGGCGGTGGTGATGTTAATGATTTCTGCCCGCCCCACGTTGATATCCACCAGCATGCGTGAAATCGTCAACGCATCCAGGGCCATTGCGCGTTCTGTCTGTTCAATGTTGATGGCGTAATCGGCGATAAACCGATCAATCATGTCGAAATCGGCACGGGCTTTGCCGTCCAGTTCAACAATGCGCCCGTTTTCGACTTTCACGGAAGATGGCGGGTCCCAGGGGCTACCCATTGCAATCAGCCCTTCTTCAGGCCATTCACCAATCAGGCCATCCTGGTTAACTGGCCGCTTTTCGAGGACTTCGAATCGTTTTGATCGTCTCATTTTGCTCTGGCTCATAAGATTAAAAAATTGTGCCCGGTAGTGCTCTCCGGGTGAGAATTACCGGCAACTTAAAGGGCGCAGCGCAATAAAAAAATTAAATAAATTTGGTTTTATTTTGGGACATCTTTTTGTTAATCCGTTTCACAGTGGAACGCATTAAAACAGCCTCACAAATAAATGTGATACACGACCGACGTCAAATCAAAATAGTGCTAAAAAAGCATTTTCTATAAAATCACCCGCCCATTACCCCCTGTTGACTTACGTTCATTAAAAGCAAAAATAACACCAAAGGATTAATGTGATTTTCATCCATTAATCATCCAGCATTTAATTTTTTATTAAATTAACACCACTCCCATTAACACTCTGTGGATGATTTCAGGAGTATGTATGATTAAAAGCCTTCCCCGCGCCACCGTCAGCCTTGCCATGGCAAAAGCGATGACGGCAGCCGCTGAGAGTAAAGCCAGTGAAATCAATGTACCAGTGGTCATATCCATCGTCGATGGCGGAGCAAACCCGCTGATAATGCAGCGAATGGACGAAGCCTTTGTCACCAGTTGTGATATTTCGCTGAACAAGGCGTGGTCTGCCTGCTGCCTGCAACAACCGACGCATGAAATTACCGCAGGCGTTCAACCGGGCCAGTCACTCTATGGTTTGCAGCTTACCAATCAGCAGCGAATTGTTATTTTTGGCGGTGGTTTCCCCATTATTGAAAACAATCAGGTTATTGGCGCAATCGGCGTCAGTGGTGGCACGGTTGAACAGGATATGGAAATAGCCAGGTCAGCGCTCGACTATTTCGACAAGCATTAATCAACTTTATTTCTAACTCAATTTTCTGAGGCTTATTATGAGCGATCGTATGTATGACTTTCTTGTTCCAAATGTGAACTTCTTCGGCCCGGGCGCGGTGTCTGTTGTGGGCGAACGCTGCAAACTGTTGGGCGGGAAAAAAGCCCTGTTGGTGACCGATAAAGGCCTGCGCGCCATTAAAGACGGCGCAGTCGATCAGACCGTAAAACATCTGCGCGAAGCCGGTATTGACGTGGTAATTTTTGATGGTGTCGAACCGAACCCGAAAGACACCAACGTGCGTGATGGTCTGGCGGTCTTCCAGAAAGAGCATTGCGACATGATAATCACCGTGGGCGGCGGCAGTCCTCATGACTGCGGGAAAGGTATCGGTATCGCCGCGACCCACCCAGGCGACCTTTATAGCTATGCGGGTATCGAAACCCTGACCCATGCGCTGCCACCGATTATTGCCGTCAACACCACCGCCGGCACCGCCAGCGAAGTCACCCGTCACTGCGTACTGACGAATACCAAAACCAAAGTGAAATTCGTTATTGTGAGCTGGCGTAACCTGCCTTCTGTTTCCATCAATGATCCGCTGTTGATGGTTGGCAAACCTGCCGGTTTGACCGCCGCAACCGGGATGGATGCGCTGACTCATGCCGTGGAAGCCTATATCTCCAAAGATGCCAACCCGGTGACGGATGCGTCTGCTATCCAGGCTATTAAACTGATTGCGACTAACCTTCGTCAGGCCGTGGCGCTGGGCACCAACATCAAAGCGCGTGAAAATATGGCCTGCGCGTCACTGCTTGCCGGGATGGCGTTTAACAATGCTAACCTCGGTTATGTCCATGCGATGGCTCACCAACTTGGCGGCCTGTACGACATGGCTCACGGTGTGGCAAACGCCGTGCTGTTACCGCACGTCTGCCGCTACAACCTGATAGCCAACCCGGAAAAATTTGCCGATATCGCCACCTTTATGGGCGAAAATACCACCGGGCTCTCCACGATGGATGCCGCTGAGTGCGCAATTAACGCCATTGCCCGTTTGTCCAAAGACGTTGGCATCCCTCAGCACCTGAATGAACTTGGCGTAAAAGAGGCTGACTTCCCATATATGGCGGAGATGGCGCTTAAAGACGGCAACGCGTTCTCTAACCCGCGTAAAGGGAATGAGAAAGAGATTGTTGAGATTTTCCGTCAGGCGTTCTGAAGCACGTCACCAAACCATTCGCGGGCCGCTGTGCCCGCTTTTGTGATTTAACTGACGTGGAGAACGCGTATGCAAAACCCTGGTATTCCCGGCTCACCCGCAGTGCATCTGTTTTACCATCCAGGCCTGCACGACAGCGAAACGCTGCGTCAGATAAGCCTCGGTCTTGAGGAACAGGGTGTACCTTGCCGAACCATCTCCTGTGCTGACATCGATAACGCACTGGCGCTTGCCCATCAGGCCGCGCAGCACTCCGCGCTCCGCACCGGGATCGGCGTTTCCGCCAGCGGCGATACCGTACTGACACATGCCCAGTACCCTGCCGATCGCCCCCTGCGTCACTGCCCTCCTGACAGTGGCTACGCCCGTTTACGTAATCTCGGCGCGAATGCGGGCCAGTTGGTGAAAGTCATCCCCTTTAGCGAGGCGCTATAACATGTATCGCATCTATACCCGAACCGGTGATAAAGGCACGACGGCGCTGTTTGGCGGTAGCCGAATCAATAAAGACGATATCAGAGTAGAAGCCTACGGCAGTGTGGATACGCTAATTTCACTGCTGGGCGTCTGTCATGCTGCCAACGACGATCCTGACCTGCGTGCCGGGCTGCACCGCATTCAGGAGGAGTTGTTTGTGGTGGGCGCTGAACTGGCCTGCGATGAAAGGGGGATTACTCGTCTTAGCCGCGTTATCGATCAGGCGGATATTAACCGACTGGAACAAGAGATCGACCGCAATATGACCGCAACGGGCCCACTAAAAGCGTTCGTCATCCCCGGCAAGAACCTGGCTTCGGCTTACCTGCATGTGGCGCGCACGCAGGCCCGACAACTTGAAAGGATTCTGGTGGCAATGGACAGAACTGTGCCCCTGCGCGAATCGTTAAAAAGTTACATCAACCGTCTGTCTGATGCGTTGTTTGCGATGGCGCGCGTGGCGGAGTGCCAGCCAGAGGAGAACCTTAATCCTGATGTCGATGCTTGAACTGAGTGACATCAATATCAAACTGCTTCAGTTTACGCCACAGGGTGGTGCGGCCAATATTCAGCAACCGTGACATCTCCTGTACGCGCCCACTGGTCACTCTGGCGGCGTGAATAATCGCTTCTTTCTCTATTGCCGAAATGCTCATACTGGCGGGCATTAATGTACTGTTTCCCGCCACACCGGGGTGTTCGCTGAATAGCCACCCTGGCAGATTGCTTAAGCGGATGTGCCCGTGCTCGCTGCTGATAGCAATATTCTCCACGATGCTGTTCAGCTCAAAATCATTTCCCGGCCACGAATAGGCCACCAGATGCGCCAGCGCATCGTCGTCAACTTTTAGCCGAGATGAGAAACGCCGCTCCAGCGTGCGCAAGCGGCTATGCACCAGCGACGGGATACTGTTCCGCCGTTCACGCAACGGTGGAATACTGATCTCAAACGAGTGTAATGCGTAATAAAGCTGGCGGCTAAAACGGTTTTGTTCCACCAGATTGCCGAGATCCATCGTCGTGGTGGCAATCACTTTAACATCCACCGGAATCAACCGCCGTGCATCCAGACGCGTCACCACACCCTGCTTGATCACCTGAAGTAAAATGGACTGTAGCTCCGGGGCCAGATATTCGATCTTCTCCAGAAAAAGTGTGCCACCGGACGCCAGCTCAAGGCGACTCAGACGCCCGTTCTCTTCTTCCGTTGCCGAACTGCCCATGAAATCTACGCCAAGGGCATTATCAGCATATAACTGGCAGTTAACGGCAATAAACGGGCCCGCCGCCCGTTCGCTTTCGTTATGAATTGCCTGCGCGATTAACTCTTTACCAACCCCCTCTTCCCCGCACATGAGTACCGGGAAATTGCCCCGCGCAGCCTGACGACCAAAATGAATCAACCGCCGGGTCTCCGGATCGTCCGCCGACATCTGAGAAAACGTATGGCTCACCTTACCCAACTGGCTGGTCATTAACTGGCGCATTTGTTCAACCGGATGGAGCAGCAGAATGAAACTGGTTCCCTGCGCTTCGACAATCGGTTTTAGCGTGATGACCGCATCGACAAACTGGTGCTGGCTTTCGAACGTGACTTCGGCGTGGCTGAGGGAGCGCGCCTGTTTGGTGGCCCGCCGAAGCAGGGCGGGCAGCGTCACCAGATCGTTAATATTTTTCCCCTGACACGCCTGCGCATCGAGGTGTAATAACCGCGCCGCCTGGGGATTAAGAAACTGTAATATGCCCTGCTCATTCCAGGCCATCACACCGTCATCCATGCTCTCGAGCAGGCCGTACATCTGATTGAGATGGCGGTTAGACTCCGCCAGTAAGCTATCCGTCAGCAACGAATTCCCCACTTCTCTGGCCATCGCCAGGGTCAAAGAGAGATCTGCCACGCCCGAGTCCTCAGCCAGACAACACAGGGCAATCGAGCCAAATAAACGCCCATTGTTATCAAAAATGGGCGTAGAGCAGAATGCCCAGGGGAATAAGGCCTGTTTAAAATGTTGATCGCCCAGAGTTTTTACCGGCTGCCCGATCATTGACGCCAGAGAGAGAGAACAGGTACCAATAATACTTTCCGCGCAGTAACTACCGGCCATGAACCCCAGAGAATCCAGCGCCTCCAGGGTATCCGGGTGGCCGCAGCGGGTCAGAACACAAGCAGACTCATCCAGAATAAACAGGGCGCACGGGCGACCGTCCATATACTCCCAGGCATCCTCCAGCGCCGCCTGGCCGATGGTCAGCAGCGCAGTCTTACGACGGCAGATAGACTGGAACGTCAGCCCCTTAGCCTGATGCGGCGTACTCCAGAATTCGCGCTTCATCATCTTGCCGCAGCGGTGCCAGGACTGGTCAATAAATGACGTCAGGGCCTGTTCGACGTGCTCATTCTGCGTGGTCATAGCCTTATTACTCTCTTCTCTGCCTGCCTGAAAAGGCCGGTCCATAAAAACAACAACCCCCGGCACCGGTAACGGCAACGCCAGGGGAGATCCACAACGCAGGTGGAACGCTGGCCGGATTAGCGACCAGCGGTAATCGTTACTCAGTAGCCAACCATTGTGCGCCCAGGCGATCGGCCGTCAGGATCGCGCCGTAAACGCTTTCCGGGCTCACCGGGAACGGCATATTGTGGATGGTTTCCCCTTCCGCGCAGGTCGCTTTTGCCACCGCGAGGATTTTCTCCTCAATGCCTTCTTTCACGCCCATCTGCGCCAGCGTCATCGGTAAGCCCACTTTCTGGCAGAAACGGAGTACCGTCTCGATTTCTTCCATTGGGCTGTTTTGCAGCACCAGTTGGGCCAGAGTACCGAAAGCCACTTTCTCACCGTGATACAGATGGTGACACTCTTCCAGAATGGTGAAGCCATTGTGAATGGCGTGAGCCGCTGCCAGGCCACTGCTTTCGAAACCAATGCCGCTCAGATAGGTATTGGCTTCAACGATGCGTTCCAGCGCAACGGTAACGACACCCGCTTCGGCTGCCAGACGTGCTTTTTCGCCTTCCGCCAGCAAGGTGTCGTAACACAAGCGTGCAAGACTCAATGCGGCGGCCGTTGACTGACCTCCCGCCATACTGACCGCACGTGCGTCGTAGCAGGCTTTCGCTTCAAACCAGGTAGAGAGTGCATCACCCATACCCGAAACCAGTAATCGTACGGGGGCTTTGGCAATAATCGCCGTATCCATCACCACCATATCGGGGTTTTTCGGGTAGATCAGATACTCTTCAAATTCCCCGGCTTCGGTATAAATAACCGACAGCGCGCTGGTCGGCGCATCCGTAGAGGCGATGGTCGGGATAACCACAACCGGCAGTTTATGGTAATAGCCAATGGCTTTTGCGGTATCGAGCGTTTTCCCGCCGCCAATACCCACCACGCCTTTGCACCCTTTCTGCTGCAAAATCGCGCCAAGGCGATTGATTTCCGCATGGCTGCATTCGCCGTTAAAGCGTTCTGCATGGCAGCTTATGCCGTTTTCATGCAGACCATTCAGTACCTTGTCACCCGCCAGTTTCATGACGAAATCATCGGCAGTCACAAAAAAACTGTCTGCCAGGTTTTTGGCATACTCGCCGAACAACGCAGCTGCATCAGGACCCTGAAGATATTTTGCCGGAGACTGAATAACTTGTAGCATTCTCTACACCCTCACATTGAACTCGTTTCCATGATGACGCCGGGTGACGCTCGCTCCTGTTTATCGCGTTTCCAACGGTAGATTGAGCACGACCGACGCGGTAGCACTCACTGTAGAGCGGGCGCAGAACAAAAAAATGCTTCACTGTTTGGTTCCACATCGGAACGCGATTCAGAAAATAACATTTCAAAATGGAACATTAACCACGACAAAACATCAGGATTGAGATCAAGGTCTGGATCGCTATCACACAATTCAACGACAGAAAATTCTGTATCACCGCCATTTTGACCCTAATGGGCAAAAAAAAATAGTCTCTGCGACGCTCATCGTCTCCGACGAATACCGAAACACACCTTGAAATATTGTCCGGCTTCTCACTTTTAGCGACAACCCATTAATACCGTTCCAATATGGAACGTTTTCACCTATTTCCGTTCCGACTTGAAACCAAAATCAACAGGGATTTTCTTTTTTACCCGCCAGGGGAGAATCAATTCATCGGCCAGGATACTGGAAACGCCAATACCGCAGCCGAAACCCTACAACGGGCTCACTGACCAGGTGGCCCAATAACATCCAGCGGAGTATGCATAATGAAAAAACTGATTAACCGTGTGGAAGATGTACTGACTGAACAACTTGCCGGGATGGCGAAAGCGCACCCTGAACTGAAACTACACCAGGACCCGGTCTATGTTACCCGGGCAGATGCGCCCGTCGCGGGTAAAGTGGCCCTGCTTTCCGGCGGCGGAAGCGGCCATGAGCCAATGCACTGCGGGTTTATTGGTATGGGGATGCTGAGTGGTGCCTGCCCGGGAGAAATTTTCACCTCTCCGACCCCGGATAAAATGTTTGAATGCGCGATGCATATCGACGGTGGCGAAGGCGTGCTGCTGATCATCAAAAACTACACCGGCGATGTGCTGAACTTTGAAACCGCCACCGAGCTACTCCACGAGAGCGGCGTAAAAGTCACCACGGTGGTGGTCGATGATGATGTCGCCGTCAAAGACAGCCTCTATACTGCCGGTCGGCGCGGCGTGGCGAACACGGTGCTTATCGAAAAACTGGTGGGCGCAGCCGCAGAACGTGGTGACAGCCTTGAAGCCTGTGCCAGCCTGGGCCGCAGGCTGAACAATCAGGGTCACTCTATCGGCATTGCGCTTGGCGCATGTACCGTCCCCGCCGCCGGAAAACCATCGTTTGAACTCAATGATAACGAAATGGAGTTTGGCGTGGGGATCCACGGCGAACCAGGCATCGACCGCCGCCCCTTCACCTCGCTGAACGACACCGTTGACGCCATGTTTACCACCCTGCTGGAGAACGGCAATTACAGCCGTACGTTACGCCAGTGGGACCCGGTAAAAGGCAACTGGCAGGAAGTTACCCAGACCAAACAGGCGCTGCAACAGGGAGATCAGGTGATTGCGCTGGTCAACAACCTTGGTGCAACCCCGCTTTCCGAACTCTACGGCGTTTATAACCGCCTGGAAACACTGTGCGATGACGCCGGAATCACTCTTGCCCGCAGTCTGGTCGGTTCCTGGTGTACCTCGCTGGATATGTCCGGTTTTTCTATTACGTTGCTGAAAGCCGATGCTGAAACGCTCGCTCTTTGGGATGCCCCCGTTCACACCCCTGCCTTCAACTGGGGTCATTAAGGAGATCTGCGATGTCACTGAACAGAAATAACATTGTCGACTGGTTGTATCGCTGTGGAGAAATTTTCACCACCCAGAGCGATTTTCTTACCGGCCTCGACCGCGATATCGGCGACGCCGATCACGGCCTGAATATGCACCGCGGGTTCAGCAAGGTGGTAGAAAAATTACCCTCCATTGCCGACAAAGACATTGGCTTTATTCTGAAGAATACAGGCATGGTGCTGCTTTCCAACGTGGGGGGAGCCAGTGGCCCGCTGTTCGGAACCTTTTTTATCCGCGCAGCCCAGGTTACCCAGGCTCGTCAGAACCTCAGCGTTGAGGAGCTCTATTTGATGATCCGCGAAGGTGCTGACGGTGTGGTGAGCCGGGGGAAAGCCGAACGAGGTGATAAAACCATGTGTGACGTCTGGCTCCCGGTGGCGGATTCACTGCGTCACGCCAGCGAAAACCATTTATCAATGACCGCCGCGCTGGAAGCGGCCTGCGAGGTGGCAGAACAGGCCGCGCAATCCACCATTACCATGCAGGCGCGTAAAGGACGTGCCAGCTACCTGGGGGAACGCAGTATTGGTCATCAGGATCCGGGCGCCACATCAGCGCTGTTTATGGTGCAAATGCTGGCTGCTGCGGCTAACGCGTAATACAGAGGATAAGGCGATGGTAAACCTGGTAATTGTCTCGCACAGTGCCCAACTGGGCCAGGGCGTCGGGGAACTGGCTCGCCAGATGTTAAGGGGTGATAGCTGTAAGCTGGCTATCGCCGCAGGCATTGACGACCCAACCAATCCTATCGGCACCGATCCGATTAAGGTGATGGACGCAATCCTCTCCGTGGCGGATACGGACGCGATTCTGGTGTTAATGGATATGGGCAGCGCACTGTTGAGTGCCGAAACCGCGCTCGACCTGCTGGAACCGGAGGTGGCCGCACGCGTGCATTTATGCCCGGCCCCGCTGGTCGAGGGCGCACTGGCCGCCACGGTCAGTGCCGCCAGTGGCGCGAGCATCGATAAGGTTATCGAAGATGCGCAAAGTGCGCTGCAGGCAAAGCGTGTTCAGCTCGGTTTCCCCGCGCTGGAAGAGTCCCGTAATAGCCTTTCGTCCGCAGAAATCGATGCTTGCGATGCGCAGGCCGAGTCCGTTACGGTGGAGATTAACAACCCTAACGGCCTGCACGTTCGCCCTGCCGCCCGGCTGGTTGAGGGGCTTTCCGGGTTTGATGCGGTGCTACTGCTGGAAAAAGAGGGCAAATGCGTCAAACCTGACAGCATCAATCAAATTGCACTGTTGAAAGTTCGCTGCCACGATCGGGTTCGGCTGGTAGCCAAAGGGCCTCAGGCCGCAGACGCCTTGATCGCATTTCAGGCGCTGGCCGCCGACAATTTTGGCGAACATTGCCAGGCAGACGCTGAGGTTGATAACGCACAACCCGCGCTGACAACGGTGAGTGGACAGGTGCTGCATTACCACCCCATTAATCATCACTTCGATGATCTTGCAGGCGGTACGCAGGAAGAGGAGTTTCGTCGTCTGAAAATAGCGGTAAGTCATACCCTGGACGATCTCATCGACTTAACTCGCCTGGCAGCTGAAAAATATTCGGACGACATTGCCGCCATCTTCTCGGGCCAGCATACCCTGCTTGACGATCCCGACCTGCTGAACAGCGCCAGCGAGACGCTGCGTCAGCGGAAATGCAGCGCCGAGCGTGCCTGGCAAGAGACCATGATGGCCCTCAGCCAGCAGTATCGTGAGCTTGATGATGCCTATCTTCAGGCGCGCTATATCGACGTCGAAGACATTATGCATCGCACGCTGGGGCATCTGACGGATGTGACCGACAACGCCCCTGTTCTGCTACATCGCACCATCCTGATTGCCGATGACATCTACCCGTCCGTTGTGTTGCAACTCGACGCCAGCAACACCGCCGCTATCTGCCTGCAGCACGGCAGCCCATTAGCCCACGGCGCGATTATTGCCCGTCAGGGCGGTATTCCCTGGCTGTGCCAGCAGGGTACCGCCTTTGATAACCTGCACAACGGCGACCCACTCACGTTAAACCGTCTGAATACCAGACAGTAACGACCCGTTCACTCTCTGACACGCGCTGCGCAGTTCACTGTGCAGATGTGTCACACCCTAAGCTCAGGAAACTGTTATGTCGCAATTTTTCTACAATCAACGCGAAAACCTCGTTAATGACGCTATTGGGGTCAGTTTGGAGATCGGAAATTTTTGTACGTTAAGCGCATTATTTAACCAATCTTGGTTCGTAAGGGGTTGATTTTGCGTCAGTGGCTATCGCTTTTAAGTTGTCGCTCTTGCAGTATCGCATTTAGGTTATCCGATTAAGGTCAAACCTCTGAAAATGCCGTATAGCGCGGGAGTACACCCTATTGCTATAGGTAAGTCTGTTCAAAAAACAGGCTTACCGTACAATAATTCTCTATATCCAAACTGACCCCTGATTGCCCTCTGGCAATATCATTCAGCACGCCATAGTTGGCATCATGGCCCATTCGCCAGAAAACCGAAGCACCGGCATCAGCCAGGCGTGGAGAAAACTGGTATCCCAGCAGCCAGAAAAGGCCAAAGACAAGTTCGCTGGTACCTGCTGTATCGGTCATAATTTCGGTTGGATTCAGCCCGGTCTCCTGTTCCAGAAGGCCTTCCAGCACAAAGATAGAGTCCCTCAGCGTCCCCGGTATAACGATGCCATGAAAGCCGGAATACTGATCGGACACAAAGTTGTACCAGGTGATCCCTCTGTTATTACCAAAGTATTTGCGGTTCGGTCCGGCATTGATTGTTCTGACTGGCGTAACAAAGCGCATTCCATCTGCAGATGCCACTTCTCCGCCACCCCATATCTGTGCCAGTGGCAGCGTTGCCTGAAAATCAACCAGTCTGGCATTAGCGCTGGTGATAGTTTCAGCCCGCAGATAGTTCGCTTTTGTCCAGTTCAGCCGGTGTCGGGTCAGTGCAGGAACATTTGATCTGATCAGTGGTTCCAGACCGATATTGCAGGCTTCAGCCATCAGCACGGCGCTGATGCTGACGGGCAGATCATCAACTCTGGCACTGGCTTCACTAGCATGGAAAAACTCATCAGCAAATCCGGTATGGGCGTTAATTTCGAGCAGCAACTCTGTTAAATCCACCGGAGGGAGCAGATCACTGATCATTTTGCTCAGTCGTTTCAGACTGTCCGGCTCATCAAGACTGGCGAGGGGAGAAATTGTCAACCGGGGCTTCGGGCCAGAAACATCGAGTTCGACAGCCTCATTTTCGCCAAGACGTGCAGCAACCTGTCTGTAACGACTATCAAGCTGATGACCCAGAGATTTTATTGCTTCCTGCGGGTCTGTCGGGTGTCCCAGAGAACGATAAACCTTAATCCGGTTTGCCTGCCAGTCAGCACCCTGTAGTAATCTTGCTCGGGGATCTCCCCACCGGTTACTGCCGGTAACGTAGACATCCCTCCGCCTCAGACTATCCTGCAGTTTACTGAGAAAGCAGAGCGTGTATCCCCTGCGGGTGATATGTTTTTCCTTGTTAATCACCAGCCGTTTCCATGACCGACTGATAATTTCCGTTGGTGCGTCGTCAAAAAACTGCCGCCGTGAGCTGAACTCCCGGCTGAGGTAGTCACAGGCATTCAGAGTGGTAACCCCGGCAGGTGCGGATGAAAATTTAACGGTATTCAGCAGATGGGGCAGGAAACGACGAACGCGCCCGTACTGCTCCACCATTTCTTCATGAAAATTATCGTCTGAGGGCCGGGAAATTTCACGGACAAGCGTGATGATTTCAGCCAGCTTTTGCCTGGGGATGTAGCTGAACACCTCAGCACGAATCGATTCGTCCGGTGTTTCTTCTTTCAGCAGGTACGAACATGCGCTGGCGAGCGCCAATGCAGATTTATCCAGATCCTTCAGCGAGCGGAGCCGTTTTTTCTGCCCAATCTTTCTGGCGTCACGGATGATAACGGCCAGCATGGCGTCCAGAACGTCCAGTGCATCATCCAACGCCAGCGTTTCCCATGCAAGGACAAAGGCAACCAGAACCGCCATCCTTTTCTGCGGTGACATCCTGGCAATATTGAACACCGAAGTCATACCAGCATAACGTGCGAGATTTTTCAGGCGCACAGCCGGGAGTGTACTCAGGTTGTCAGCATGCAAGCCAAAATCGTTCAGAGTTTTCCAGCGTTCAATTGCTTCATTAAACGCCGGACCACTGATGGTCACAGGGCCTTTTTTCAGTGATTCCAGTAAAGACAGGCGGCTGCAATCAGTTGGCCCCAGCAGCATCTCCAGCTGTGAACGTTGTTCGGCTGACGGTATCAGTGCCAGTTTGTTCCACAGGCGCAACGTCGCCTTTTCCCTTACCTCTGAAATCAACCGGGTCAGCGTAGTGGCTCCGGGGAGAATAATACGATGTTGCATAAGCCACCCTGTCGCCAGATCGAAAAGCAGGCCAGGACGTTCGTTGCTTATCCAGCTCCGGGTATATAAAAGACGGGTAAGGCGAAATGTCCAGGGCCAGGCAAATTCACGATACTGATAGTGCTGACGTATCAGCGCTGCATGCTCACGGCGGGTATTTTCCCTCTGACCGTATTCTGCAAGAACGGTGATATCACGAATCCCGAGCTGTCTGGCGGTAAAATGCCGGACGCCGGAAGGAATATGATTCATATCGGTGAGGAAGGTGCCCAGAAAACGGACACATCCAATTTGCAGGGCAATGCCCAGACGGTTGTGATCACCTCTGCTTTTTCCGATAAATTCCTTGTCTGCTTCATCAAGATGAAAATATCGTGCCAGCTGAAGCTCATCCGGTTCACCGGTGAATCTGCCATAGCTTTCAGTCTGCTCAGTGGTCAGAAAGTCAACGGGCATATCGGCCTCCCTGCCTGACGGGCATTTAGTAACATTTTTGCAACCGTCCGAAATGTTATAATTTTTGAGACCAATGAAAACGGCCCTAAACATAAGTATCAAAAATCGTGATTTATGCCTTATGATACTACGCAGTATCAATATCGATTTATGAGACCAAAATGGCATTATTAGGGTATGCAAGAGTATCAACCAGCCATCAGAAACTGACGAGCCAGATTACTGAACTCAACACAGCGGGAGTGAGGGATGATCGAGTGTTTACTGACATGATGTCGGGAGCAACTGATGAGCGCGAAGGGCTACAGCGACTCCTTGCCAGAGCGGAGAAAGATGACATTATTCTCTGTACTAAAATGGATCGCCTTGGACGTAATACCGCAGATATGATTCGCATCGTGGATACTTGCTATAAAAAAGGCATCGCTATTCGCTTTCTTGAGAACGGGCTTAGTACTGAAGGCACTATGGGAAAAATGGTTATCCAGATATTAGCAGCTGTTGCCGAGGCGGAACGTGAAAGGATCTTGGAGCGAACTAACGATGGGCGGCAGGCAGCTATGATTAAGGGCGTCAAATTTGGAAGAAAGCCTCATAAAAAGGCTGAATTAGCTAATGAATTGATCAATAAGGACGTACAAGTTAAAGAGGTAATGGAAAAAACGGGTATATCACGGGCGACGTATTTTAGGCTGAAAAGAAAAACGGTTACTAACAATATTCATCTTTCCAATAATAAATAAGAAAGATGAGCATTCTTAAATGCCTGAACGGCTTCTATTTAGCAATGTTTAAACTCGAAAAAAGGATGTATTCAAATTGAGTCAATATTTAAAGCTTGGAGATGACCAATCTCCGGTTCAGTTGGACCCACACAGCGAAGTTGGTGCATTTAAAGTCGTTGGACACTGCGCATGGGCAAAACCAGAAGATAAAATCACTCCTGACTTTTTGCGTTCAAGAGTAGAACCTTGGTTAACTGCCCTTTTTCAGTCTGAACACTTAAATATACTTATTGGCGCTGGCCTTAGTTCGGCTATTCAAGAGTCAGCGACCGGCACCAAACCTCAAGGTATGGGATGGATTGAAGATCTCAAAGTTTGTAAGGCTGAAATAGACAGTTATGTAGCTAAAACAGCAGACGCCTCAGGAAGGGGAAAGGGTAATATTGAAGATCAGATTCGTTCAATTAATGAGTTGATTAAAGGATTAGAGATTTTAACGGTACAAAACCTACCGGTTCCACTACCTCCACCAGGTGCTCCCCCATATCGAAATTTAAAAAGTGAGTTAGTAGAGTTAAATAATGAGCTAACAAGATGTCTGAAATTATTTTCGGACTCAGTTAGTCATGGGGAAAAATTAATTCGTGATGCAAGCAATGATTTAAAAACAGAAACGTTTAATTATTTAGTGAGTTTTTTGATGAGTTTTTCAAGTCGAACAGCAACTAGGGATCGATTACATATTTTTACGACAAATTACGACAGAATAATTGAAACGGGCGCTGAAATAGCAGGTCTTCGTTTAATTGACAGATTTGTCGGTACCATAGCGCCGATTTTTAGATCTTCGCGATTAGAAGTGGATTATCATTACAATCCACCAGGTATTCGGGGTGAACCAAGATATTTGGAAGGTGTGGCGCGCTTTACTAAATTACATGGTTCATTGGACTGGTATGCTACTGAAGGGGCTATAAGGCGTTTTGGATTGCCATTTGGAGCTAGCTCGGTTGAACCCTTTTTACAAGTGGAAACAGCCGGAACTGCAAATTATCAACAATTAATGATTTATCCAAATTCAGTTAAAGACCGTGAAACATCTGAATATCCTTATGTTGAGCTATTTAGGGATTTAGCATCTGCAACATGTCGTCCTAATAGCACCTTGGTAACATATGGTTATAGTTTTGGAGATGAGCATATAAATCGGCTTATAATTGATATGTTGACAATCCCCTCAACGCATATAGTCATAATTGCTTACGGTGATCCGCTTGGAAGAATTATGCGTTTTATAAATGATAGTGGAAGAAAAGCTCAAATATCTTTATTGCTGGGAGATCATTTTGGAGATCTAAAAAAATTAGTTGATTTTTATCTTCCTAAAGCCGCGATAGACAGATCATCAATTCGTATGGCTGAGCTATTAAAATCACGAGGTTTATATCGTGCAACAAAACCAAATAATAGTGAGGATGCTGAATGAACTCATTCCCCATTGAACAAGGTGAGCAACTCAGGGTTGGCACTGTCGATTTTGTTTCACCCAACGAGATTAGGGCACTATTAGATATCGACTCGCCTGATTCTGTCGCTTTGAATGCAGGAACACCTAGAAATTTTCCTAGAGTAAACAGCTATGTATTAGTCTCATGTGACAATGGTTACTTAGTTGGGCAAATAGAGTGGCTTGCAGTTGAGCATTCGCCTTATCCCAAACAAAGGGATATCCAAGATTTTGGTTTAGTAAATCTGCCATTCCCTCGAAAAAAAATAAGTTTAAATCCGGTAGGGAATCTTAAACGTTTTTCAAAAGATGGTACTGATTATTTTATATTTCAACGCGGTTCTGAATCATTTCCTTCTATTGGTTCAGCTATTTTACTACCAACAGATTTACAGCTTAGATCAATTGTCGAGTCTGGTAATAATAGACGGGTGATTATTGGGCAAAGCCCACTTGCTAACAATGCTAATGTGGCTGTAGATCCCGACAGATTATTTGGTCGTCATATAGCAGTACTTGGTAATACGGGTAGTGGTAAGTCTTGTTCTGTTGCAGGGTTAATCCAGTGGTCACTCGAGGCTGCAATGGAATCAGAAATAAAACCAAACGCAAGATTTATTATATTAGACCCAAATGGCGAGTATACACGTGCTTTGGGGCCAACTACAAAATTTAAAGGCAGAGTGTTTAAGGTTGAAGCAGAAGATGGTGAAAACCAATTACAGGTACCTTCATGGTTTTGGAATAGTTCAGAATGGGCATCATTCACGCAAGCAAGTCCTAAAGCACAACTTCCATTACTAAAGCGCTCTTTGAGAGCAATGAGAAATGAAGAGTTTGATTTACAAACGAATTTAGATGTAGAAGTTAAAAAGTACTTAGGTACTATTTTAGTTTCTTTAAAAGCGGATAAATCTAAAGGTGCAGCAGCACTTAATGATTTCCCAGGTGCTAAAAATCTTTTGGCAAAAATTAACACTTGGCGTCAGAGTCTTGAAGAATATAAAGAAAGGTTAGTTACTACACATCCAGAGCTAGATAAATTAATCGTCTCTATTCAAGATTTTTGTGTGCAAAGAGAGGGTAGATATCCAGATTACAATGCTAAAGTTAGCGCAGTTGATAACATCATAGATGGAATGTTATCTTCATTTCAGAGCCTTGGTGGTAATGAGTGTGAACTCCTTCCGAAAAATGAGGACATCCCCGTCCCTTTTGACGGAGGTAATTTAGTTTCCTATTTAGAGGCATTAGCCCAGGAAAATGGCAGTGAGCAATATGTCGAATATTTAGTGGCTAGGATACGCACAATGCTTGCTGATACGAGAATGAAACCTATAACCAATGACTCAGAGCACCGAGTTGACTTAGCCAATTGGTTAGAAACTTATATTGGAAAGGATGGAACCGGCGATGATGATAGCTGTGTTTCAATTATTGATCTTTCTTTAGTACCAACAGAAATTACTCATCTTGTGACAGCTGTTATTTCAAGGATTGTGTTTGAATCATTGCAACGTTATAGGCGGCTATATAATAAATCTTTACCTACGGTACTTGTCGCTGAAGAAGCACATACATTTATTAAACGGTATCGTGATGACTCTGAAAATCAGGATGTCGCAGCCGTTTGCTGCCAAGTGTTTGAGAAAATCGCACGAGAAGGCAGAAAGTTTGGTCTTGGTATGGTGATTTCCTCACAACGACCATCAGAGTTATCACCTACGGTTTTGTCTCAATGTAATACTTTTCTTTTGCATCGAATTAGTAACGACAAAGATCAGGAGCAAGTTCATAAAATGGTACCTGATAATTTGCGAGGATTACTCCGTGAACTACCTTCATTACCATCCCAACATGCAATACTGATGGGCTGGGCATCTGAACTTCCTGTCCTAGTTAAAATGAAAAATTTGACGAAAGAGCAGCAACCTCATTCTGATGACCCTGACTTCTGGGATGTTTGGACAAGAAAGTATGCGGATGGGAAGTTGGTCGAGAGAACTGTCGATTGGGAAGCTGTTGTAAAGGAATGGCAACAAAAGTGATCTGCAGCAGAAAATGAAAGCGGGAGAGCAGATCGGAATTGAAGGAACTTTATGCCATCAATCTACTTGGTGTTGCGTTCCATTGTCCCTCCCCCCATGACGACTGAAGTGGCTGCAAACGCAGTACCTAACAATCTCAATATAAACAATGAACTAACCTCTTAGCGTGGTTTTTTGCATCATTGGCCCTCAAACCCCCATACCGGCGTCCGCTTCTCGCTCTACGCGGACTGTAGCAGCAGAACAACCAATAAATGCTAAGGCTGAGTCACATGACTTTGAACAGGTCACAGTACCCCATAGTCGGAACCAGAGCCCAAGCTGGAACCTTTATACCTCAAACAGCTTGCTAGTTAAGAAGGTCAAGATTGCAGTAAATTATTTCTTACCTTGATAATTGTCTTCTGCAAGAGTTGCACCTCTTCAAGTGTCAGTCCTAGTGAATAAAACACTTTCATGCACCGATGGCTTGCTTTGTGCAATTCTCTGCCCTCATCCGTAAGAAAGATGTGAACCTTACGCTCATCTTCGACTGAGCGCTGTCTGATCACGATTCCTTTTTTCTCAAGAATTTTTAACATTGGCGTGAGGGTGCTTGACGCTAAGAATAATCTCTCGCCTAACTGATTAACGGTTAGTCCATCTTCTTCCGCCAATGCCAACAATGTAATCCATTGAGAATATGTTAACCCCAGCTCTGACAGATAAGGCTGGTAAGCCTTACCGAAGGCAAGGTTAGCAGTGTGAGTGGCAAAGCAGAGAAAATCCTCAAGCTTCGGAAAATCCCCTTGTTCAAACAGGCTTGCGTTTTCGTTCATAACTGACCCCATATACTTTAAGCCAAGTATATCGCATACGATTTTTTCTGAAAAGCACATTGACAAGACTCAATCTTTGGATATCATTATAACGCGATTTAATCGCACACAAACAAATTTAGAAGGGCAATGACTATGAAGATTTTTTATAAAACAAGTGCAACGTCAGTCGGTGGTCGTGATGGCAGAGTAGACTTAGATGACGGTTCGTTTGGCCTCGATTTAGTCAGCTTCACTAATGACAGTGGTAAAACTGGCGCCAATCCGGAGCAATTGTTTGCTATGGGTTATGCAGCCTGTTTTGATAACGCTCTGATTCATATCGCACAGCAACAAAAACTCGAGGGTATTTCGACCAAAACGTCTTGTGCTGTTGGGATTGGACAAAATGCGAATGGCGGTTTTTCCCTGGATATTGATTTAGATGTTGAAGTACGTGGACTGGACAAGACAGCAGCAATTGAACTTGTAAAGAAAGGTCACGAGGTTTGTCCATATTCAAACGCAACCAGAGGAAATATTGATGTTCGTCTTCATGTTAGTATAGTTGATAAATTTGATATTTAACATGCTCATAGATGCCTATGTGAAAATATCATGGGCATCATTTTCATGGCAATAACTATAAACCACAAACAGAATCATTTTTTCCCTCTCTCCCTACAGGAAATTACAATCCCCCCCTCACAATTATACTGAACTCAACAACCTTCCCCCTCATTCCCTAAGAAAGATAAAATATGCATTTTAGCAAACTTAAAAATTAGTGCTATAATCATATCGTTCCCATAATAAAAAACTCAAGGAGGATAAAATGAAGCAAAAAAGACATAGCGGCAGAATACACTCTCTTTATGACTCGCTCGTTCACCGAGATTTCCACCTGGAAGATATTCTTATCAGGATAATTAATGAAGGAATTAAAGCATTTGATTTAGGGAAGGTGCGAATAAGCAGGTCATTTCTTCCCAAGCTGACTCGCTGATTAAAATTTCGCGGATCTGGGCCGATTTTTTTCCCGCAAACACATCGAATCAGCCTATTTAGGCTATTTTTT
>OJJJ01000371.1_pt1 | contig 24121 bp, 27 predicted proteins | sample 1596311 | NCBI WGS metagenome assembly OJJJ01 (sample SAMEA4350140, study PRJEB24818) | metagenome | biome: human; feature: gut; material: faeces | place: Denmark | collected 2013-09 | reverse complement strand
GTTTTTAACATCACTGCTGAACTGAAGATGGCTGCGCGTCGGCGCGGCGAAGATATTATCGATTTCAGCATGGGGAACCCGGATGGGGCTACGCCTCCTCACATTGTCGAAAAACTGTGTACCGTGGCCCAGCGCCCGGATACCCACGGTTATTCAACCTCTCGCGGTATTCCGCGTCTGCGTCGGGCGATTTCCCGCTGGTATCAGGACCGTTATGATGTCGAGATCGACCCTGAATCCGAAGCCATTGTGACCATCGGATCTAAAGAGGGGCTGGCGCATCTGATGCTGGCTACGCTCGATCACGGTGACACGGTCCTCGTGCCTAACCCAAGTTACCCTATTCATATTTACGGTGCGGTGATCGCCGGGGCACAGGTGCGTTCTGTACCGCTGGTGGAAGGGGTCGACTTCTTTAATGAGCTGGAGCGGGCGATCCGTGAAAGCTACCCGAAACCAAAGATGATGATCTTAGGTTTCCCATCCAATCCTACCGCGCAGTGCGTTGAGCTGGAATTCTTTGAGAAAGTGGTCGCGCTGGCTAAACGCTACGACGTGCTGGTGGTTCACGACCTCGCCTATGCCGATATCGTCTACGATGGCTGGAAAGCGCCGTCGATCATGCAGGTGCCTGGCGCCCGCGATGTGGCGGTTGAATTCTTTACGCTGTCGAAAAGCTATAACATGGCGGGATGGCGTATTGGTTTTATGGTGGGTAACAAAACGCTGGTTAATGCGCTGGCGCGGATTAAGAGCTACCACGATTACGGAACCTTTACACCGTTGCAGGTTGCGGCCATTGCCGCACTGGAAGGCGATCAGCAGTGCGTACGGGATATCGCAGAGCAGTATAAGCGTCGACGCGATGTGCTGGTTAAAGGGCTGCATGAAGCGGGCTGGATGGTAGAGATGCCAAAGGCGTCGATGTATGTCTGGGCAAAAATTCCTGAGCAGTATGCTGCAATGGGCTCGCTTGAGTTTGCTAAAAAAATGCTGAATGACGCGAAGGTCTGTGTGTCACCGGGGGTGGGTTTTGGTGATTATGGCGATACCCACGTGCGCTTTGCGTTAATTGAGAACCTTGACCGTATTCGCCAGGCGATCCGAGGAATTAAAGCCATGTTCCGTGCAGATGGTTTGCTGCCCTCCAGCACGAAATCAGCCTCTGAAAGCGCCGATTAACCAAACGGTTAACCCACAAAAGCAAACAGGAGCCTGAGGGCTCCTGTTTTTTGCTGCATCTTTTAATTTAGATCATCAGGGCAAATGTACCGGCCCAAACGATGACCATAAATGAAATGCCCATAAAGAAATATTTCACTTTTCATCACTCCGCGTATTAAAGCACGCCTAAATGAACATACACTTACCTGATAGAGAGCTGACGCCAGCGTCAACGAAAGGGAGAATACCCCGCGTTTGTTTCGCTGCATCATCTCAGAATTCTGAGCTGTAATGCTCCAGACGGCGCTAATGTACGCCTAAAAATGAAGCGAGACAAGAGGCATTTTTTTATTTAATTTTAATAACTTACATGTGTCGTGAATCGGCGACAGTTTGATTTCCTTCAGCAATGAATCGCCACTGAGCGACGCGCTGATTACTCAGAGAATTCTCATATCACCATGCTCATAATGCGGCTAATTTTGCGCAAAAATTGATAATGAAAAGGTTAAAAATGACCAGATTAATGATGTTAGCACTCGTTCTTACCCCACTGACGTCGATGGCGGCAGCTCCGCAGGCGTTGAATTTCAGCTGTGCAAGTATTGGTGGTGTGAATAGTGATGGTAAAGGTAATGTCTGGATTGATGGAGAGAAAGCCACCGTTAAGACATTCAACGAAAATTACTGGGAAGCGAAAAGCGGTAAAAATACCGTTTCTATTTCCCGTAATGATGACGGTAGCCCGGCCGTTTCCTGGACTGGCCCTAATCGTAAGCACGGGATTTGCCAGCCTGACGATGAGAAGAGCTATGCGCCGGCGAAAAAATCGGTGAATGTTGGCCCGTCTTTCTCCTGTGCCGCGGTCGACAAGGGAAGTATGGAGGACATTATTTGTCAGAGCCCGTCACTTTCCGCAATGGACTTGAAACTGAATGGCATCTACAAGCAGGCGTTGGTGAAATCAAACAATGATTCGACGCTGAAAGCCGAGCAGCGCGGTTGGATCAAAGGCCGCAACGAGTGCTGGAAAGAGCAGGATAAGCCAGCCTGTCTTTCCCGCGAATACAGTCAACGGATGACTGAACTACAGAACAAATGGGGCATTAAGTAATTCAGCCGCAGAAAAAAGAAAGGCCATCTGGCCTTTCTTTTTACGTATATAACGAGGCTTCACCCATCGGGCGGGTTTTGAAACGACGATGGATCCAGAGATACTGCTCGGGTGCACGCATAATCTCTTTTTCAATTATTTTGTTCATATAAGCCGCAGCCAGGCCCTCATCAGTTGGGTAACCTTCCATCTCCGGCGTGATAAACAGACGGTAGCCAGAATTGTCCGTTTTTCTCACCATGGTGACGGTCAACATTGCAGCACCTGATAAACGTGACAGTACGTAGGTACCATTGGTTGTCGCGACGTCCTTGACGGCGAAAAAGGGTGCAAACGAACTGCCTTTGCGGCCATAGTCCTGATCGGGAGCAAACCATACGGCTTCCCCTTTTTTCAGGGCGCCGACAATGCCACGCAGGTTATTTCTGCCGATCATGGCTTTGTTTGAGCGCATCCGACCACGGGTCTGGATCCACTCCATTAACTTATTGTTATGCGGGCGGTAGGTTGCCATCATGGGTTGGCAAAGCCCCATCACGCGGCCCCCCAACTCCAGAGACATAAAGTGTACGCCTACTACCATCACGCCGCGGTTTTGCGACTGTGCACGCTTCAGGTTGTCGAGACCTTCGACGTCAAACCATTTACGCACGCGACGGTCAGGCCAGAACCAGGCCATGCCGGTTTCAAGCAGCGCCATGCCAAGAGAACGAAAGTTTTCTTCGACCAGTCTGTCCCGTTCTGCCTGTGGCAGATTCGGGAAGCACAGTTCGAGGTTTTTACGGGCAATAGATTCACGACGTTTTAAAAACGGGCGAGCAAGCGTTCCGGTACGCGTACCCAAAAAGCACAATACGGGGTAGGGGAGTTGCACCAAGAGCCAGAGCACACCGACACCAAACCATGTGAGCCAGTAGCGCGGATGCAAAAACGCGCGTGAAAATTTACATTGGGGGAACATAAGCACCTGTTGTTGATACTAATAAGATGTATCGCGAAGATTCTTTGTCGACAGCGTTACACTCTGATACTGATCGTTAGGCCACCATGAAGGACAATGGTTCCTGTAAAGAGTGTAAAACTTAGTCAGGACAAAACCACGGGGGGACATGAATGATCGGGCTTATACTTTACCACCTGGAGATTAATGTCAGCCAGAGATAAATCCTCAATAAGCGTAAATGTTTATGCGGGAGAGAAACTGAAATAGGGAGAGGGGTATAACCTGTTGTTTTTGTGCTGGTTAACTGTCCATCGAATGTCGAGGTTCGCCGCCATAGTCGTATTTATTGTAACAAAAATGTTGCCTGGATTGTCTGTGTATAGGAATTGTCTTAGACTATAAATTCAAGGAGTGTAAGGACTTACATGACGTTTTACGGCAGACAGGAGGTACCGCGATGCTCTATTTCTGGACCTTTCTCATATTGAGCATTCTGTGCGTTAGTTGCTATATCTGGCAGGTTTTGGGCGCGTTAGCATCAATCAGTTCTTTAATCGGCATGGCTATCCTGGCGGCATTAATTTACTTCACTACTCTGTGGCTGACTCATGGTGATGAAATGGTCACGGGAATATTTCTTTTTCTGGCTCCGACCTGTGGGCTGATCATCCGCTTTATGGTCGGTGACGAGAAGCATTAAAACGACGTGTCATTAGTGATGATAACAAAATGAGTGTCACACGTTTTTTCATCCAGGATATTCATATCCTGAAGTGCCAGCATCGCTGGCACTTTTTTATCGACCTGGAACAGATTACCGGGCATCAGCAAGCTCTAAAGCCGCTTCCTCTTGCTGGGCATCTTTTCGCTGTTGTTCCAACTCCAGCGCGCCGCGGTGAGACAAGTAGCAGAACACGATGCAGCAGACGATCCCCCCCATCAGTAGGTAAAATCCCCCGTGCCAGCCCATTTTGTCGACCATCACACCAAACAGGCTGGTTCCTAGTGATGCACCAAAAATGTAGCTCATAAATCCGCGTAACCCTACGGCTGAACCGACGGCGAAGCTGGGGACGATTTCCATGGTCTGCACGGATGCCAGGAACTGAGGAACGTAAATCAGGCAACCGACAATGGCGGCGAAAATAGTTACCATCACCAGGGATTCACTTTTCCAGTAGCCGATCAGGCAGACGAAGATCAGCGCCATACAAATCATTGCCAGCGGCATCCTGCGACCCTTAAACAACTTGTCGGTAAGCCAACCGGCCAGCAATGTGGAAGGAATGGCCGCCCATTCAAAAAACAGAAATGCCACGCTCATTTGTTCTTTTGAGAAGTGTTTTTCGGTAAGCAAGTAAATCGGCAACCAGCTGATCATGCCAAAACGCACCATATAGACAAACACGTCCACCAGAGAGACATACCAGGCATTTTTATTACGCAGCACGTAGGTGCAAAAGATCTGGAAGGCGCTCATATTCTCCGGTGCCTGGGTGACCTGTCGGGCGTTGAGCACGACTTTTTCTTCCGGCATCATTTCTTCCAGCGGTGGTAAACCTTCTTTACGTGGCGAACCTTTACCCAGCATTAGAACAATAAAGGCAAATAACACGGCGATACAGGCGGGGACAATATAGCTGGCGCTTTGCCAGTGTTCGCTACCCAGAATGGCAAAAGCGGTGCCTACAATCGGGGCGACAATACCGCCGCCAACGTTGTGCGAGATATTCCAGAAGGCGCCAACGCGTCCGCGTTCTTTACGTGGGAACCAGTTGGCAATAGTTATAAATGAGGGGCCAACGCCCATCCCCTGGAATAAGCCGTTGAACACTACCAGTGTGGCAAATATCCAGAATCCGGTGCTGAAACCTAACCCGACGTTCACGATGGCGCACAAGACCAGACCGCATGCCATAAAGACTTTGGGGCTGGCCTTATCGGCCAGGCTGCTCATAATACCCTTACTGATCCCGTAGGCAATCAACATGCAACTGCTGAGCAGACCAATTTGGGTGGCACTGAGATCCAGATGTTCTTTCAGGTACGGCGTAGAGAGTGTGAAGTTATTACGTACAATATAGTACGCAAGATAGCCGAGAAATACGCTAAGTAGCGCCTGCATCCGGTATCGACCATATGTCGCCTGGACTTGCTCCGGCGGGACTTTATTTGCCGATGGCCCTGTCTTAAATATTGAAAGCATATCATCACCTAAATTTATATTGATGTGAATATCAGGAGTTTTCGTTGTGCAGGGTGAAATAAACGGTGATGGAATTCAACTCGATGAAATGTGTCAGTATTGACTCAACTTAACCAAAGAATGACTAATTTTGACTCTTTTAAATTAACAGAGGTGTGTGTTTTTTATTTTTAGCGGGAATTTATAGCCAGCATGTGCGGGTACTAACAATTTTAATCGGTAATTTAAGGTATTCTGTACCCATGCTTTCGCTTTCGGCTTGGTTATTTTTATAACCACCTTACCTTTCCCCTGAGTTGGGGTAAACGGGTAAGTTTTGTCTCAATATTATTTTTCGAACATGTTGGTATTTATGAACGGGATCACAAACAGGCTTTGCGACCAGGGGCGGATGATCATCCTGTCGCTTTGTTTTACGTTGCTGTCTACGGCCAGCCAGGCACAGGGTAAAGAGCTCGTCATGGCCACGACGTTCTCCCCTGGCGCGACGGCATGGATTATCCAGCAATGGCAAACCGAGCCAGGGTCGGTCATGATTCGTACGCTAAACCGCACCAGTGCCTCTCTGGAACAACTGCTCGATACGGCGAACGCGGACAATGTTGATCTGATTTTGACCTCCTCTCCCATGTTGTTGCAGCATTTGCAGGAGCATCAGAAGCTGGCTCCGTTTGATAATGCGCTGCCAGAGAGTCAACGCCTGGTGCCGGAGTCCATCCGTTCTACGTCCGTGGCGGTGGCAATATCAGGTTTTGGCCTGTTGATTAACCGTTCTGCGCTGGCGGCGCGGCATTTACCGGCTCCGACTGACTGGGGGGATTTAACGCACCCCCGGTATCAGGGCGCGCTGTTGATGAGTAGCCCGTCACGTTCGGATACCAACCATTTGATGGTGGAATCACTGCTGCAACAAAAAGGGTGGGAACAAGGATGGGCGACGCTGCTGGCGAGTGCCGGCAATCTGGTGACGATTTCCTCGCGCAGTTTCGGCGTTGCCGACAAAATTAAGAGTGGATTGGGCGTCGCTGGGCCGGTGATTGATAATTACGCCAATCTGCTGCTCAACGACCCGCATCTGGCGTTTAACTATTTTCCGCATTCCGCGGTGTCGCCAACTTATGTGGCGGTGTTGAACAATAGCCAGCATGCCGGTGAAGCCCGTCGTTTTATTCGCTATTTATTGAGTCCTCAAGGGCAGCGGATCCTTGCCGATGCGAATACCGGGAAATATCCGGTCACGCGGTTGCCCGCCGATAATCCGCGTGCTGCTCAGCAGGCCATTCTGATGGACCAGCCACCACTAAATTATCGCCTGATCCTCAAGCGGCAGCAGCTGGTGCAGCGGATGTTTGATACCGCCATCAGTTTTCGTCTCGCGCAATTGAAGGATGCCTGGCGAGCGCTGTATAGCGCCGAAGCGCGGCTAAAACGGCCACTCCCTGAAATACGAGCGTTATTGACCAGCGTCCCGATAGACGCCAGCAGTAGTGAAGATGAGGCCTGGCTTGCGCAATTCGAGAATAAAAGCGTTGCTGAACAGCAGATGATGGAATGGCAGCTATGGTTTCTCAAAAACCAGCGCCAGGCTATCGCCAAACTGGAAGAATTAAAATGAAGGGCGGGTCGTTACTGCAACGTCTTCGTCAGCTTAGCATTAGCAGCAGTCTGCGCGGGGCATTCCTGACAGGGGCGTTGCTGACGTTAAGCGTGAGTTGCGTCAGTCTGTATTCCTGGCATGAGCAGAGCTCGCAGATCCGCTATTCGCTGGATGACTACTTCCCGCGCGTCCATTCCGCTTTTTTAATTGAAGGCAATCTCAACCTGGTGGTGGATCAGCTCAATGAGTTCCTGTTGGCTCCCAATACCACGGTAAGACTGCAACTGCGCAACCAGATAATCCAGCATCTGGATAAGATTGAGGCGTTAAGCCGTGGATTGCAGCCCGCGGAACAGCAGCAACTGGCGGTCATTTTGCAAGACAGCCGTACCCTGATGACGGAGCTGGACAGGGTGCTCTATAACATGTTTCTGGTGCGAGAAAAAGTAAGTGAATTGTCTGCACGCATAGATTGGCTGCATGATGATTTTACGACCGAGTTGAATTCACTGGTGCAGGATTTTACCTGGCAACAGGGAACACTGCTGGATCAAATTGAGGCCAAAAATGGTGATGCGGCGCAATACCTGAAACGTGCCCGGGAAGTGCAAAACGAACAGCAGCAGGTTTACACACTGGCGAGAATTGAGAATCAAATCGTCGACGATCTGCGTGACAGGCTGAACGAGCTGAAGTCCGGTAGCGATGACGGTATGTTGGTGGAGACCCACATTCGTTATCTGGCAAATTTGAAAACAACGGCGGATGAAAATATCCGTACGCTGGATGACTGGCCCAGTACCATAACGTTGCGCCAAACTATTGATGAGTTGCTGGAAATTGGCATGATGAAAAATAAAATGCCCGACACAATGCGCGACTACGTGGCGGCGCAAAAGGCCCTCGTTGATGCTAATCACGCCAGAGAAGCGACGCTTGGGCGCTTTCGTACCTTGCTTGAGGCGCAACTGGGCAGCAGTCATCAGCAAATGCAGAGCTTTAATCAGCGCCTGGAGCAGATTGTTCGCGTCAGCGGCGGGCTGATTCTGCTGGCGACGCTGCTGGCGCTGCTGCTCGCCTGGACGCTCAACCACTACTTTATCCGCTCCCGACTGGTGAAGCGTTTTTACGCTATGTTCGCCAAGGCAGGTATGCACAACCTGTTTTACTGCTGCGCTGGCTCGTTGTAAGCCCGTTCCTCTGGTAGCAATCAGCACATCCTCGGTGTTGCTGCGGGTATGGTTGCCACCGTTCATACGGGTTTCACGGTCCAGCATTTCAAGCAGATCGTAGAAGTCCACTAGTTCTCCAGTGCTCAACGCCTTATTGAAGCGATCAGCAGCGTTCTGATTCAGCTTCACCCACGTAAAGCCCTTCATCGTTCTGACACGGAATCCCCATGATTCAGCCAGCTCTACAGCCTCGCGGTTATGGGTCCCGGTGTACCACATCGCCAGAACAGCGTTTTCAGCAGCCACTTTCCATATTGGAAGGCGTTTAAGTTCTTCCATGCTCATAGTGCTGTAATGATTACAGGCCGCACCATTACTGATTCTGTTGCCGTATTCCCACGGAGGATCACAGTAGATAAGGTCGTATGTCATGCTGCCCTCTGCTTTTTCAGTTCGCGGGTTTTACGGCGGTAAGTAGCCGCAATATCTTCAAGCTCTTCTCGTGAGTAGTGCTTCGCCTCGTGCGGACCTTCCAGCCATTCCACCAGCGCAAGACCAAACCATTCGATCAGCGTTGCTCTGTAGCGTTCATGTACCGTCTTGTTTTTAGCGGTGAAGCGCCCAGCGCCACCGTTACAAGCTTTGCACTGATGGTGAGCATTCATCTCTTCGAACCGGAGCTCAGGCCGTGCACCAACACTTAGAAAGTGCCCACAATCCCACTGGCCACCGAATATCATTGGAGGATGGTAGTTCCCGCAGGATGGGCAAGGTTTCCCCTCATCGCGCTCGCGGATGAAAGCGTTAAACGCCGTCTGCGCCTTACTAACAAAATACCCACGAGGCTGGAGCGCCTTCTTGCGAATCTTCAGGCTTGCTTTGCTCTCCTGTGCGGCTTTTTTAGCTTTTTGCGCTCGGTTGTAGTCAATGGCACAACGAGGGCCACACACTTTTTGAAGGTTACGAGTAGGTGTGAAGGTTTCCCCGCACTGAGCGCATACCTTCGGCTTGTAGGTTTTCACCTTTGCCTTTACCGGCTTTTTCATTGCTTCATCCCTCTGTGAAATACCCACTCGTAGACTTCGGAGCCATTGTTCAGCAGGTCGTTGAAATCCCCCTGGGCAGGCCAGCGGACGGAGACAGTCTCCAGATCGTTTTTTGCGTGGAGGTTTGCAGTTGCGCATTCAAAAGCAGCGGCATGACCAGCGGCGTTCGCGTCGGCATCAGCAAAAATAATGAGGTTCTTTACCCCGGCAGGAACGCGGAACTTTTTCATGAAAGCAGTGTTCATCGTTGCCCAGGTGTTGCACTTGGTGATCTGATGGCAAGACAGCGCTGTTTCGATGCCTTCTGCAATGCCGAGTGTCGAGGCTACGGGGAATAAACGAATAGCTACGGATTTGGCGTACTCAACGTAGCTATCTTCCTGCAGCTTCATCATCTTTTTAGCCGAGCCTTCGGTTTTGGCCTTTTTATCCCCGTCAAGCAGAGTGCGGTGCAGGTAGCAAAGCTCTCCTTTGTCATCTGTAGCCAGCGCATAAATAGCCTGGAGATTTTTCCCGTCTACGGGCTGTTTGTCGCAGTATCTGATGCTCTCAACCGGAAGGGAGTTAATTCCCCTCCCTTTCAGATAGCCTTCAGCACCAGTACCGCGTAGCGGGGTGAGCTTTGCAAATTTACGACTTACCTTTTCACGCTGCTGCGCCAGCGAGGTACGCGCTGGGTTTGTGGTGGTACGGTCTGAGGTATATTCGTTTCCGATCAGCCGATCCACTTCAGATGCCAGAACCTTAAACTCTTTCCCTGTCTTAGCTGTTAGTAATGTCCAACCATCACCAGAGCCACACACACAGATATAAGACCCGGTACCATTTTTATCGTCACAGCGGAATTTCCCGGTACGACCACACAGAGGACATTCCCCCTTGAGATGGTTTTTCCCGGTAATGCCAGGAAGACCAAAGTGTTTATAAATTTCTGCCCAGCGGCCTATTGCTGCTTTCTTGGTATTCATGCCGCTTCTCCCTGGTTCTCTTTACGCTTAGCAAATGCGATCAGTTTTGATTTGATGAAATTCGATACTTCAGGTGTGGTTTGCTGTGGGGTGTGGTGTAACCCCCGAGGCCATACGCCGTATTTTTGTTTATAGGTATGAGCACACCAGCCGTCACTGACAGGTCGTCCCTGCGCTGCGCGGGTGCGCTGATAGAAAAGAATTTGTGACCACCATGATTGCTTCTGCTCAGTGGTGTACTTAACTTCCGCTTTGCTGACCTTTGTCAGCCCTCGGGATTTATCCGTTTCAACGTCTTCCCCGGCGAGTGGCTTAAATCCGCATTTAGGGCAGATATAAATACCCGCTGGTTTAACGAAGTGGCACTGGCTGCATTCTTTCGGCAATTTCTCCGCTTCATCGGCTTTTACGACGCGCTGGGGAGCTTCTTCCATGCCGTCCGATGACGATGGGAGGTAGTCATATTCAATATCGTCCGGGTAGCCCAGCTTGTTCACCGTGCCGCTGTGGTCGAAGATGAGGCAATGATCTTTGCCAGGGGCAGCGCGTAAGCCGCGACCCAGCGTCTGAATCCAGCGAATTTCACTTTTGGTCGGACGGGCAAAGATGATGCAGCGAACATCGCTGTCGAACCCGGCGACCAGCACACCGACATTCACGATTATTTTGATAATGCCCTGTTCGAATCGGCGGATCACCAACTGGCGTTCTTCATGGGGTGTGCTTGCCGTCATGACTTCAACGGTTACCCCGGCACAAGCAAATTCCATCGTGACGTAGTTCGCATGGGCTACATCAACACAGAAACAGATTGTTGGGCGGTCCTGCCCGTTCTCCAGCCAGTTTTTCACGATGTCGCCAACTAGCTTGGCTTCGCTCATGACTTTGCTGAGCTGGCCTTCTTTGTAGTCACTGCCATAACCAGAGACGTATGACGTTTCCACCCCAGTCAGATCAGGATGTGAGGGAGCGTAAAATTCATACTTACTCAGTGCGCCAATAGCGATCAGCTCTTTCATCGTCGTAGGTTTGATGAGGCACTGATAGTAATTGCCCAGAAACTTGGCGAAAGGCGTACCGGAAAGACCGACCACCTTCGTTTTTGTGTTGCGGTTCAGGTTGTCGATGACCTCCAGCAGCTTTTTGCGCTTCAGGTGGGCTTCATCAACGATCAGCAGGTCGATGTTATCCGGGAACTCACGACGAATAAGCGTATCGGCACTGGCGATCTGAATCAGCGCAGTCGGGTTGTATGACGGATGATCACGCCAGACGTAACTGATCTCTTCGCCAGGAAGGCCATATTCCATGAATCGTGCCGCTGTCTGGTCCAGCAGAACGGTATACGGGGCCACAAACATTACTCGCATCTGACGACTAACAAAGCCGTCAGCAATCAGTGCAGCAATCGCCGTTTTCCCAAACCCAACCGGGGCATACAGCATGAAGGAGTTATTTTTCTTCCAAGCGCCGCGCAGCATATTCAACGCGACGATCTGTTTTTCGCGGGGTTGGATGTTAAGCATTGGCTGATACCTCCCCGAAGGCCATAGCCACCAGCTCAGCAATCACAAACTTGGTGCGCTGGCGCTGTATTGACAGCGTAACGGTTTTAGTGCCGTCTTTGCGTTCCCGGCCTTTCAGGAAGCCGCCGTGGATATGGCGAATAAAATATTCAGAATTGGCAAGGTGTGGGATGCTGCGTACACGTCCCAGTGAGCTCACTTCGTACGCTTTTGCGTAAAGCTCTACCGGCACTGGAGCCCATTTTTCGTTAACGTCTGAATAGTTCATCTTTCAACTCCTTTGGATGGCTAAACGTCTGGATTTCCGAGCGGCGTTTTTAACCCCATACAGTGATCTATCTGTTAGATCTGCTTCTTCTGGTAAAGCTGTTCCAGCCCTTCGGGCTAAACCCAACACCGCCCCCTTTCCCCCAAACCCAAGACTAAAAAATCAAACCCTTGGTGGGAGCGACGTATAACCCTGAACAGCCGGGGTATACCTCGTGCAAAACTCACGTAAACGGCGGTTAGCCGTTCGCCTGGCTGCGTTATCTTTCCGGAATGAAACCGGTTCTGTGTCAAACGCCTCTTGCCACGCTTGCGAGTACGCTAAAGCGATTTTTTCCCGTACTCCTACGGGCAGTGTTGCCAGCTTCTCTCGTATCCATGGCCCGTCCTCACGTGAAAAGGACGCAGGTAGGGCTATGTAGTTAAATTCGTTTTGGTGCATTGGCCCTCCGGCGCGATTAGCGCATTGGGCGATCGACTATTCAGTCAGGGGGACGGACGGCATCCTCGGGAACACAGAAAACGCGAAACAGCAGGGTCAAGTGCTCTTGCAACTTAGCCATCACTTGATAACTGTTCTCTTCGATTTGGGCCCGTTCGTCAGCATCAATAACGCCGTCTGCTGTGGCCTTTCGGATGTACTGAGAGTGCTTGCCAATCCACTCGATTGACTCCATCAGGCGCTGATTGACATCGCCGTAATCAACATCATCAAGATCGGCCAGAGGAACGAAGACCCCCTGAGAGTGTTTGGCAATGGCATCAGCTATGTAGCTGGAACCTCCAGCACGCTGTAAGACCATGGCCCACCCGAGAGGGAAAATCTGGTCGCCTTCCGTTCTGAGGCGGTTAAACAGAGCATTCTCCGTCACACCCAACCACTCAGCGGCTTCGACATACCCACCAGGCAAACCAGTAATCGTTTTTTTGATTGCAGCCACCAGCCATGCCGGTTGTCGTTCTACTTTCCACTCTGGTTGATTACCCACGACTCACCTCTTAATGCTGTGGTTACTGTCACGCTGCAGATTCGTTAGTCTTGCCATATGACTTAGGGTCAAAGGCCAGCGCTCCGTTTGTTTGCTTTTCGGCTAACAATGCGTATTGCCAAGGAACAACTTCCTTCCAAAGGCTTACGGTCGATTTAGAAACCCCAAGCGCCTTTGCAGCAGCTGTCGCCGTTCCAAAATGGTTAATCAGGTCTCGCTTTAACATTTCCCTCTCCGAGGTAAGAACAATGGAAAGAAGTTTAACGTTTCAAACTAAAAATAGTCAAGATTTTAAACTCCATTTTGTTTGATTATTTAAACATGAACACTGAAAGCATGAGCGACCGCATTGCGCGGCGCATGAAAGCGTTAAAGCTGAAAAGTACCCACCTTATGGCGGCTACTGGAGCATCAAAGGGCACTGTAAGCCAATGGGTTAACGGTGGGACTGAACCGTCTGCAAAATTTATAAGCAAACTTGCAGATGTTCTTGGTGTGAGCGAGCGCTGGTTAACTGAAGGTGGTTTAATCGAAGAGACTACTGGTAATGCTGAACCCGGCCCCGACCTGCGACGTCGAGTTCCTTTAATTTCATCAGTACAGGCAGGTAACTGGAAAGAGATGATTCAAGGTAATTGGGAAGAAGTTACTCAATGGATCGAGACTACCGCGAAGGTCTCACCTTATTCATTCTCCTTGCGAGTATCCGGTGACTCTATGTCTGCACCTTCAGGTAGTGGGATTTCACTCCCTGATGGCTCGATCGTTATAGTTGACCCAGAAGTAGAAGCAACAAATGGAAGAATCGTTGTCGCTCGTATTAACGGGACCAATGAAACCACAGTTAAAAAACTGGCTATTGACGGCCCAAATGTCTACTTAATGCCGTTGAATCCAGCATTCCAACCCATATCGATTGACTCTACCTGTGAGATTGTAGGTGTCTGTGTACGCGTAGAAATGGATTTGCTTTAAACTATTAAAACTCCCTTCTAAACAAACCAGCCTCGTGCTGGTTTTTTTTCGTCCCATCTTATTTTGTTTAAACATTCAAACAAAACCATTGACAGGTTGGTTTGAAAGATTAAACTCAATATCACGAACAGCGAACAAACCGAAACAACCATAACGGTTAGTGTTCGTTGCCAGATGCGCATAGCACCGCGCCGCTCTTTAACAATATGAACACTTACAGCGTCAATGACCTGTTTAGACCCCTACACGTAAACGTGGCGTAGCACCAGGCGCGATCCGGTTGGTGTGAGGTTATCCCCGCGCGAGAGCGAGAACGGCGTGAGAATGGGCAACACTGGCGAGAAGTCGACGCTGAACTAATGATTTATTCCAGCCCATTCATCGAGTGGGCTGGGCTAAATATGATGTGAAATACTTTTAGCAGTGTATGCTATCAAAAACTATCAGGAGACAAACTTCTTAAGAGCTTCCACCTTTCTAGTCTTCAAAAATTTTTTGAGGTCATCCTTTGACAGAAGCTCTTCAAATTCCTTTTCCTTATCAATTAGTTGAACTAAAAAATCATCAGCTTTCATTCCTGTGCCATTAGCTTGCATAAATGCCAGTGCAACTTCTTTTGATGTGAATTTAGACATAAAAACCTCCTTATCTTAACCGTTGATGTTTAAGTCTACGGTATTACTTTAACAGTGAAAAGAGAGGAGCCTGCGAACCATGAGAGAACGAACATACAAGGAATATACTGCATGTCTTGAAGGGGAAGCGCTGTTACTTAGTGATGCTATCTGCTCACTTCGTAAGTAGATGCAGTTGACAGAAGTTCCTCCCGGTTACCCGGGAGGATGTGTGAGAAATTATGAGCAGTACTTCTTCACGATTAACATAGTGATGAAAATCAGTGTCGCTGTAACTGGTTCACAATGACTCAGCAGCAATGACATGATTAAGTAATCATATTGGGTCATTTACGTTTCCACGCCTACCCTTGCGGGTAGTCTGCTGAATGAATTCTCAGCATCCATATGTTCTCACATTCAACGATACCAAAAAAGCCTTAAGACCATAGGAATGCTTTGGGGTGTGATGAATTGCAGCCCTCAGAGGCAAGCCGAAGATAAGCGCCGGCCATCTCACCGCCAAAACATTTCCACAGTTTCGATGTCAAAAGCTTTGTGAACACTTAGAAACCAGACGAAATGCACACATTCATTCTGTTCCTTTGTGTCAATCATTTCAGGGGGTTATAGTGCCACTATCCAAGCGGTCACTTGAAGGCGTTCCAATGGCAAATGCACAATATGAGAAAGGAAAAATCATACTTGAGTACACTAAATCCCAGGTCAAGAAAGCAGGGGAGTGCATACGAAAAGGAAATGGTGATATCGATAAATCAATCGAGATTATCCAGCAGTATAGAGCAGCTCACCTTTACCCACTGATGATCATTAAAAATCTAGTGTGGAAGCATGCACAGAAAATAAACAAAAATGCTATCATTGCACGTAGATTGAAACGTCTTCCTACCATTATTGATAAGCTACGCCGTAAAACTCTTGATGGAAAAACGCCCAATTCTATAGCTGTAACCCGAATGAGTGACATTGGTGGTTGCCGAGTCATCGTCGATAACCGGTATGAGTTACTTTTATTAGACTCATCACTAGATAAAAGTCGAACCACACATAAATCTAAGGTTAAAGATTATATAAAATTTCCAAAACAGACTGGGTACCGAGGTATTCATAGGATTTATAGTTGTTATGCTAAAAATGAAACCCATCAGTGGAAAGGGTTTGATATAGAAGTACAACTAAGAACAAAGCTCCAGCATTTGTGGGCTACCACAGTAGAGGTTGTAGATTTATGTGAGGGACGTGCCCTTAAAACCAATCCCTTTGAATCAAACCCGTCCTGGATTGAATTTTTCCAACTGATGAGTGAATTTATCGCTGATGAGGAAGGATTTATATTCATAGCCCCAACAGATAAAAACAGAATAAAAGAAAGACTAATAAGCCTTAACCAAAAACTAAATGCGATTGATAAACTACGTTCGTTCAATAGACTATTCTCAGATAAAAAACTAAACCTTTCGGATAGAAAAGGTGGTTTTGTTATCATTGCACTGAAGAACAACCATATTTATTTTCAGGTTTTCGCGCACAGCCAAAAACATTTAGCCATAGCATCCTACTCTGACGTTGAAAAGGATGAAGAAGCTAATGGTTTATTTGTTGAAATGGATGATTTAAAAAAATTATCATATGCCTACCCGAACTACCTGATTGACACTAAGTATTTCATTGACAAATTTGATACTTATACGAACTCCAGTTACTGGGCTAAGTCCCGATAGCATTTTATTCATTCCCACAAGGCCACATAAGTGGCCTTTTTATCGAATATACCTTCATTTACTGTAACCTGAACAACAACTTTCTTTGGCGGCCATCTGGTCTTCCACCAACTCACAGGAGGAAGAAGATAATGTTCTGACAGATAGCCGCCCTTTTTATTCAATATGTCCGCTTCCGGTGTCGGCTGGGACTCCCTACCCAGCGCGGGTTCAACTCCTGCCAGATACCTAATCAAATGGTGACTTATATGACCTTCCGTAACGTTAATTTTTACTACGGCGACCTGATGCGCGTCACTCGCGGTGTGCAGGCTGTTCGTAATCCAAAAACAATCGCTAATTTCTGGCGGCGTAGCTGGTTATGCAGGTTACTCACTCAGAAAGGCGATCCTCGTTTATAACTGGAGATAACTATGTCAGAAACAAAGAACACCACACCATTCAGCCAGCAACTGGCTTATATCAATAAAGGCACACTGGATGCTGAACTGACTGAAGCGCTGGCCGAAGTGATTAAAGCAGTCCGTGAAACTGGCAAGAAAGGTGCGGTTACGCTGACGCTCAATTGCGCCATGCTGAATACCCGTGACGAAAACACCATGAAAGTCACGCCAAAAGTAACCCGAACCATCCCTGAACTGGACCGCGCCGATACCATCATGTTTGCAACCGCCGATGGCGATCTACTTCGTGACGATCCTGCGCAGACACAGCTTGATTTAAAGGTTATCGAACCTGCACCACAAACAGCACCTATCAAGCTGGCCCAGTAATACCCACCAAACAAATCATTCCAATCTGATAAGGAAATATTCAATGTCTCAAATTGAAGGCTCAGCCGTACAAGAAATTCGTGATCTGGCGGCATCCACGCTGTTAACCAAAACAGACATCCCGTCTATTGTTGTGCCGGAAGGTTTTGAAGTTAGCTCTCTGGAGCACCTGCAGCTTGCACCTTCCCGTATCCGCCAGAACGTAAACCTTATCTCACCGGGTTCACTGATCGCTTATATCCAGCGCTTCCGTGACGAGCGCACCGTGGTGTTTGCCGATAAAACGAAAACGCGCATCGTTGCAGTTCTGGATTTTCACCAGAACGCGAACAGTGCGGCATGGGGTACGCACAAAGCTGTTTACGACTGCCCGTTCTCCGATGACTGGAAAGCGTGGGCCGCTAGCGACAACACCAAAATGAACCAGATCGACTTTGCCGAATTCCTGGAGAACAACATCAAAAATGTTGCCCCAGTCGGAGAAACCTACGCTGGCCCGTCCGGTACAGAACTGCTCGAAATGGTGCTGGCCTTCCAGGAAACTCGTAAATCTGAGTTTAAGTCTGTTAAACGCCTTTCTGATGGTACCTGCCAGTTCCAGTTCAGTGATGAAAAATCAGGTTCTGGTAATACCAAAATGCCGGAAAAAATCAGCTTGGCAATTTCGCCATTCCACAACGGCTCTCCTTACCAGGTCGATGCACGTAGCTGAACCAAGTGACCTTACCGAATGGGCTGACATGCAATTCCTGTTATGGGATGCGCAACGTCGTGCCGGTATCAGAGATGAGCAGATTACCCAAGCGATGGTAGAAAAGCTGGCGGTTAACAAACTACGTCAGTGGCCTGAGCCGAAAGACGGAGAACCTCGTCAACACATCAAAACATCTCACCAGAGCGTGTTAGAGCGAAAAAAGTAGATCGTTGCGATACCTGTTATGAAGGTGCTCGCGGCGGATGTAAAACATGTATTTTTAACGGTAATTTTTGATGAGGTACTCATGACTACTACCGATTTTATGGAAGAGCAGGAAGTATTTAACCTGCTTGGTAAAAAGAAAACCGCTGTATGGCGTTTACGTAAAGACCATGGTTTCCCTATGCCTGTTTTGACATATCCAACGCGTTACAGTCGAAAGGCTGTTACGCGTTGGATTGAAGAAGGTGGAGTAAATCGGTGTGTATGATAAAAATCAGGGCATCTAATTATTCCTGCATCTGTTTTTCAGATAAAATGGCCAGTACACAGCTGGCCGCTTTTATATTATCATATGTATTTCTTACTAAAATCTCATACAGTTTTACATGCTCACCAAGACATTCACCACCGTGAATTTTATTCAAATGAAAATACTGCATATAATTAGCCTGATATCTAACAAGTCTATTCCTCCCCATTTGCAACTCATGAGAAGCAAGGTCGATCAACTTGCTTGGTGGTATGTTGAGTTTTAAAAAGCCAATAGCATCGTATCGCCATGAGTTTTTTTCAACCTCATACTTCCACATATCTAAATAGCCAGAATCTTTAAACACCTTAGATATACTTTCATCATAATTCGGAAATAAAATAACGTACTCAATTACCTGCTCTAGGGTTTGGATATCTTTCCCCGTAATACACCTGACGCTTTGCAATATAGAATTAGTTATTTCCGTTTGCCTTTGAATCGGATTTCTTTCGTTTGCAAACTTAATATCTTGTTTCGTTGCCATTCTAGCTACAATTGCAGTGTAGGATACTTTCTCAGATTCAATTATATCTTGCGGGGTACAATAATTAATATTTTTAACGAGAGAAACATCTGCATAATCATATGACTGGACTACAAGTCTTGAACAATACTGCCGATTTTCTTTTGCTTTTTTTGGTATTTTTAACTTTGCATTCACTGCTTCTTTTACAGAGTAACTTGTTCCAATTTTAGATCTAGCAAAATCACAAGCCTTTTCCTTTTCACTTAGGTTACAATTCACCCTTACAATAGCCACGTTTCCCTTAGACGGAAACAAAAGACGTTGTAAATTACCAGAGTGTACCCCATTCGCATCCGAGTGAATGTAACTATGATCACCAACGTACAGCATTGCATGTGAAAATTCACTTTGCGTAGCAAACCTAACCGTCTTGCTCACTGCGGTGTTTTCTGAAGTTAATATTATATCGCCTATTTCAAGTTCATCGCCTGGCATTAAGTACATATTTGCACTCCATTATTTAAATATATAACCAGATTGAACAAGTAAAAAAATCAATCAGCCAAGTGTTTAACATGCCACATAAGCTTCTCGGCATAAAGCTCATATGCTTCTTTCTGCTCCACCAGCCAATCGTGTTTGTTATACACAGCCATCACCCCTCCCAGTTCATGCCCCAGCATCTTTTCAGTGACATGAGGCATAACCCCCTCCCCTGACAAATTCGTTACCAGAGAACGTCTGAAGTCGTGCGTTCGCCATTCTGGTATATCAATTTTATCCCTTAACTTTTTCATGTAGAGATTTGCTGACGAACGATCTATGGCCTTGTCCAGTTCCTGACCGGGAAAGAGAACATCGTTACCTGAATTAAGCAGCCTTTCCACAAATGGCTTTACTTGATCGAAAACAGGCCTGCGAATCACATTTCCCATCTTGGAATGCTCAGCTGGCGTTGTCCAAATCAGATCATCCATATTGAACTCGCTGGCGGTAGCAAGGCGAAGTTCCGACAACCTTGCCCCCCAAAGCAACAGAAGCTGATGAAGTACCTTGTTAGAGGTAACGATCTTGTTGTTTTCCAGCGCTAACCATATTTTTGCCAACTCGGTATAGGTGAGAACCCGGCTACCGACATCAGGTTTCTTGCCTATGTTCTTAACGCTGAGCTTCAAGACTTCGCATGAAGCGATTAACTGTCTACTTACACACCAATTCATAACGGATCGGAGTTGGAGAAGCAGCACTCGCGCCTTTTTCCCGTTTTTCTTTTCCTGCTTATCGAAGAACCTTACCCAAGCCGAAACAGGAATATTCACTACCGGTGCATCTGGAAATTCTGTGTACATGGTGTTGTACACAACTGACTTGTAGAGCGTCTGTGTATTAGGTTTCAGCGTTTCAACATACTTGGTCCACCACTGATCGAGACACTCTTTGAGCGTGAGCTCTCCATCTTCTTTGGCGAAATAATTTTTAGGGTTTAGCCCCTTGAGGTACAATTCACGCATCTCTCCAACAACAACGCGAGCCTCTTTGAGAGACATAGCAGGGTATCGGCCAACAGTAAGGCGAACTGGCTTACCATTCCAACGGTAACGAAATTGAAATGTAATTGTTCCGGTAGGGGTTATGCGTACACTTAGCCCGTCACCATCTGTGACTTCGGGTGCGCCGCTGTAGGGCTTAGCATTGATGCTGCGAAGTTTGGTATCACTGAGGGCCACGGCTCTGTATCCTGTACACACTGAATTTCAGCATTCTGTACTCAATCTGTACGCAATGGCAAGTGAACGAAGTGATTTTCTAAGCGAAAAGATAAGAAAGGATAGAAAATAAAAGGAATGAAATGCTTGATGATACGGGGAATGATAGGATAACATGCGAATCGAGCTGAACGCTTGAAAATCAGTTAGATATATGCCCCCTTAGTTAAATGGATATAACGAGCCCCTCCTAAGGGCTAGTTGCAGGTTCGATTCCTGCAGGGGACACCATAGCCTTCCATTTTATCCCCGACGCTTTGCAACTCCCCGCAATCTGGCATCCCCCCGGACGTTAAGGGTATAATCCTGAGAACTCTTTTTACTGGATTTAGAAACGAACATGACAAAACTCACCCTACAAGAGCAGATGCTTAAAGCTGGCTTAGTCACCAGTAAAAAAATGGCGAAGGTGCAAAGAACGGCGAAAAAGTCGCGCGTTCAGGCGCGTGAGGCCAGAGAGGCGGTTGAAGAAAATAAAAAAGCACAGGTTGAGCGTGATAAGCAACTCAGTGAGCAGCAAAAGCAAGCTGCCCTGTCGAAAGAATACAAAGCTCAGATTAAGCAGCTGATTGAAATGAATAAAATCACCATTTCAAGAGGCGATATTGGTTATAACTTTACCGACAACAATCTGATTAAAAAAATCTACGTTGATAAAGTTACCCAGACTCAGTTAATCAAGGGGCGTCTTGCCATTGCGCGTCTGGCCGCTGAAAGTGATCGCGAGAGCGAATACGCCATCATCCCGGCGGTGGTTGCCGATAAGATCGCGCAGCGTGACGCCAGCTACATTGTCTTAAATTGCGAACTGAGCCAGGAAGATAAGGACGAAGATGACCCGTACGCTGACTTTGTCGTACCTGATGATTTGATGTGGTAAGAGATATGGCCAGATGATTTTCTGGCCTCCGTTCGAATATTTCGATGAGCGCTAGAACTTATAGTGCTCTTTACTCAGCCCGTATTTTCGCATTCTCAGATACAGCTTCTTACGCGGAATTTGCAGATACTCTGCCACCTCATTAATCCGCCCCTGATGAATATTGAGCGCTTCCGTAATGATTTGTCGTTCATACTCTTCTACCCGACGATCCAGCGGGGTCGGCTCGGGCATATGCATCTGCGGGTTGGCGGTTTCAGCCAACGGGAGTAACCCGACGGCAAACAACTCTGCGGCATTTGCCAGTTCCCGTACATTGCTCAACCATACTCGTCGCCGCATGCCTTTTAGCAATTCCCCGTCGACTTCAGGCACGGGATGGTTTAACCGCAGACAGGCTTTATGCAGGTAGTAATGAAATAACGGCTCGATGTCGTCCGGGCGCAGAGACAGCGGTTGGCAGGCGATTTGCGTCATGGCAAAGCAATAATAGAGTTCTGCCACAATCTGGTGGGTTGCCGCCAACTCCACCAAGGACGTCTCCCCGATCCCAATCAAGCGAAAAGGACGCCGCTCCTGACTTTGCAACTGCACCAGATGGTGCTGCTGCTCGCGCGTCAGGCATTCAATATGGCTCAGTACCAGCGTTCCCCCTTGAGCCTGATCAATGAGCGCGTTGAGCTGAACCGCATTTCCGGATGTCAGGTCTGCACGTATAAATGGCCCGTGGACATTGCGCCCAAGCTGATGCAGATACCGCGCGCCCGTCATGCGTCCTGTTCCGGGTTCACCATAAAACCAGACGGCGATATCCGTTTCTGCCAGTTGCTGTAGCCGCTGGCGGAATTGCGTTGCCCAGTCACTGTATCCGATCAGTTCAACCTGTAATTTCTGCTGGCAGTAATGACGACGCGCAATTACGGACCGCCTCTGACGCAGGGCATCCTCAACCTGCGCCAGCAGCTTGCCAGGATCGACCGGCTTTTGCAGAAAGTCCCATGCGCCTTTCTTCACTGCATCCACCGCCATCGGGACATCGCCGTGCCCGGTGATCAGCAGGATCGGCAGTTGATTATCATCCTGATGAAACAGAGTCATCAGATCGATCCCCGAACAGCCTGGCATACATACATCGCTTAATACGATCCCTGGCCAGTCGGCAGGCATCAGATTTCTGGCGTCAAACGGATTGTTACAGGCCAGGACGCGATATCCTGCCTGCTCCAACAATAACGTGTAAGCATCGAGCACATCGGCATCGTCATCAATCAGCAGAACAGAACATTCATCACTCAACATCATTTACATCCGTCAGGTTGAATTGCAGGACTACGCAGGCATTGCGCTCCAGCGTCGACGCCAGGCGTAACTCACCGTTCATTTGCGTCATTAACGATACACAAATCGACAAACCAATGCCGAGACCCACATCCTTACTGGTCGTAAATGGCTTCAATAGCGACGGTAACAACGCCTGAGGCCAACCGGGTCCGTTATCAGCGATCAATACGCACAGCGTTTTGCCCTGAGCCCGCCAGCTCACCTCAATTTTAGCCGTAGCCGGACAGGCGTCGAGCGCGTTTGAACGCATCTCTCTGTGCAACGGTGGTGTGATATGTCAAAAACAACCAAACAGCCTGCCGCAGCTGAATTAAATGCTGAAGATGTTGTTAACGATCTGAATGCTGAAGGTATCAATTCGGCGGAGGTTATCGCCGCCGACGTTCTCAACGCTGGAGGCGAAAGCGCAGGCTCTGAGGGGGATGATTCTGATGAGGAAGAGAGCGCTGATCCTGAATATGTTGTTCTTACGGGAAATAGCATTCGCCATAACGGTGAAGTCTATCGTGAGAACACCATCATCCCGGTAACAGGGAAAGATGCGGAACGTCTTCTGAACGCCGGAATTATCGCTGATGTCAGCGTGTTGCGTCAGCGCGTTCTTGCTGCGAAGCCTGCGGTAACTGTCACTACGGGGTAATGCCATGGGGGTGGACTGGGATTTACATCTCTTAAGCCCGTTACATGGCATTTTCGGCGATGAGCATGAGTACCGTCCTAAAGGCGGTACCCCTTTTCTGATTAACGGAATTTTCGATCGTGGTTATGCTGCCGTGACTGAAAATCTTGACGGTGATTCAGCAATAAATACAACGAACCCGGTTCTCGGGGTACGCGATGCGGAGTTCATAAACTTAGGCAGAGCACTCCCGGTGGTATCCGATCGTGTGTTAATTAAAACCGTAGGCGGAAAGCCTGTTAATCAGTTGTTCGTCGTGATGAACGTTGAGCCAGATAGCCATGGCGGATCGAAACTTGTACTTAACGTAGCGAAACAACGATGAATGCTTCAGACATTCGAAAGATGGTGGTTCTGGCTCTGACCAACACCACAGACGCGGCTGCTCGTGTCTTTTCTCCGCGTGACTGGCCTACATCTCCGGTGGAATATCCTGCCCTACTCATCCAGACCCCTTTCGACCATAAAAAGGCGATGGGGCGAAATACGCCGTCCTTCACTACTGTGACAACTGTCCGTATTACTGGTCGGGTACAGGAGTATGACGGTGAAACGGATGATGATGGGGCGATGCGCGCAGAAGTGGCGCTGGAAGACTTGCGTGAGCAGGTAGAGCGAGCAGTCATCAACAGTTATGAACTGACCCGGAAAATACAAAAGT
>OJJJ01000370.1_pt1 | contig 24144 bp, 23 predicted proteins | sample 1596311 | NCBI WGS metagenome assembly OJJJ01 (sample SAMEA4350140, study PRJEB24818) | metagenome | biome: human; feature: gut; material: faeces | place: Denmark | collected 2013-09 | reverse complement strand
CTTTCTGGCCGTCCTGAATTTCGAACTCAACGTTCTGGCCTTCAGCCAGAGTTTTGAAGCCGTTACCCTGGATTGCAGAGAAGTGTACGAACACATCTTTGCTGCCATCAGCAGGAGTAATGAAACCAAAACCTTTAGACTCGTTGAACCACTTAACTTGACCTTTAATCTTTGCCATTTGCAAAATTCCTTAGAGTATTTTCTTCGCCCGCAGGCATAACATAGATAAAACTGAGACATTACTGCTTGAGGCACTAATATAAGGTTCGGCAGAGAAGCGGTATTCAACGTCAACGTGTTTACTCAGGACTTCTTTACTGAAAATGCCACACATAAACAGAACTGTACCTCGTTTAACCCAAAACGTGTTATCACATACAACGATAATAATGGCAAGCCATTTTTAAACGTGTCTCGATCGGTCGCACAAATCCCGAAGTTCATCTCACGACAACTGCACAGTTATGCGCCAGACCGAGTCTGGATATATTCTCACCGCTCCAGCCCTGCCCCGGCTGGCATACGCAGCAGCCGCGACATGTCTACCATAGCTCACCTTGTGAGGTTGTTCCAGACTCACTGATGCACCGTGTGCTGAATATCATTTTTTATGCTTAGTAATGCATAATTTGTCACAACGGTAAAAATGAGATCCGTCTTCTGGTTTTGCAGGAAAATAATGAAAGAATGATGACAGAGCACAAAAAAAGTAAGAGAAACGTTTCGCTGATAATAAAAACGATCGCTATCACAAAAATGACATAATCATATTATTAACGTATGGGTAATTATATTTAACGCTGGGCAAAGAAAAGGAATTAATCGGTCAGTGTGAATGGATGGAAGCGCGATATCGACAGAGCACCACGCGAACTGCACAGAAGTTAAAGAAGAAAATGATCTGACAGGGGTTGTGACAGGATGAAGTATCAGCGAACAGTATCGTCAGCTGCTCATCCTGTCTTTCCGGCTACTAGCGTTCTGCTACCAGGCGAATGATACCTTCATCTTCATCCTGGTTTTTCACTGCAGGTTCTGCGGCTTTTTCAGGTTCGTTAGCTTCACAAAGACGACGAAGCAATGCATTCTGTCGTTTTTGTTGATCCAACAACGCTTCAAGTAACTCGATCTGCTCATTAGTTCGTGAGCTTGCCCGATTGATGAAAAACCACAGCACAAGCCCGATAACCAGAACCACCACCGATACCGCTAAAGACGCAAAACTTAACGCGCCAGAGTTCAAAACTTCGTTCATTTTACCACCTCAATGTAGACAGCGTAGTTTACCACTGCCGCACAAGAAGGTAATCAACTGTTGCTAAAATGCGCTTACCAGGGAATAAATTTATTGATGGCACAAATTCCGTTGAAAAATTGTACGTCCTGATCGCACATGATGTTGAACACCTGCGCCCACATCAGTATGCATACCAGTATGACAACGATCAGCACCACCCAGCGAATTTTTTTCACTCCAACTCCACTCTCCGAATCCACATCCTATGCGACTAAATTATCATGCGGTACCTAAACCCAACGTTAACCTTAGCAGCATAATTATTTTTAGGAATGATTCACTTGTTTCATTCAGTGTACGGGCTAATCTTATAATAACGAGAAAAGATAAGAGGTTGTAATGCGTCTGATTATTCGCGCAATTGTATTGCTGGCTCTGGTTTGGATTGGTTTATTACTGAGTGGCTATGGCGTGCTGATAGGGAGTAAGGAGAACGCAGCAGGACTGGGTCTGCAATGCAAGTACCTGACGGCACGGGGCACCAGCACCGCACAGTACGTACATACCAGCAGCGGTATCATCGGCTTGTCGGACTGTCCCCTGTTAAGGAAAAGCACCGTCATTGTCGATAACGGTTAATATTGAAGCAAGAAAATTGCCTGTTATTGGCGTCGGCTTGTATTAATTTTGCTCATTTAAAAAGCCCCGGTACAAAATACCTGGGGCTTTTGACCTATTGCGTATAAATCAAATCAGAATGGATAATCGTTATAACCCATTTGTTCTGAAATTTTTCGCGCAGCCGTGTGCAACATTTCGACATATTCGTGTAAACGCTCTTCAGAAAAACGCAGAGTCGGGAATGAAATACTCAAACCTGCGATGACCACACCGAAACGATCAAAGACCGGAACGCCGATGCAGCGCAGTCCTTCTTCCTGCTCTTCGTTGTCTTCACCGTAGCCTTGCTCACGCACTTTATCCAGCAGCAGCAGCAACTCATCAGTGCTGGTGATCGTACGGTCGGTGCTGCGTTTGTATTCCACGCCTTCAAGAATCTGTTTTACTTCGTCACGGTCACGCCATGCCAGCAGTACTTTACCGATCGCCGTGCTGTATAACGGGTTACGACGTCCTACGCGAGAATACATGCGTAAATTGTACATCGAGTCGATTTTATGGATGTAGACAATGCTGTCTTCGTCCAGCGCACCGAGGTGGACCGTCTCTTTAGTTAAACGCGACAGTTCACGCATCTGAATATCAGCGCTACGGATCAGATCGACGTTTTGCAACGCGCGAGCGCCCAGTTCAAACAGTTTCAGGGTCAGAGAGTATTTCTCAGACTCACCTTCCTGTGCCACATAACCCAGCGTTTTCATGGTCTGTAAAAAGCGATAAACGGTGCTTTTTGACATCATGACGCGTTGCGACAATTCGGTTATACCAATTTCGCGCTCTTCACCCAGCGCCTGCAGAATGCCAAAAACTTTCAGCACGGAAGAAACAGAATCGGGTTGTTTATCCAGATCTGCGATAGCCATTTATCACCTCATTACGAGTGTTTTATAAAAATCAGAACCGGTTTTTATTATAATTTCACGTACCGATGCTCGCAATCCATCTTTGCCCACTTAGTTACAAATCTGCGACATAACACCTGAATATCAATGCTAAAATTATTATTCTCATCATAATTTCCGACAATATTGACTTCCTATGGATAAATTTCAGGCCGATGGCCTGCCATTGCCCCAACGCTATGGCGCAATATTAACCATTATTATGGGTATTTCGATGGCCGTACTGGATGGTGCAATTGCCAATGTTGCCCTGCCGACGATTGCCGCCGATCTTCAGGCCTCCCCTGCCAGTTCAATTTGGGTGGTTAATGCCTATCAAATCGCCATTGTCGTTTCACTGCTGTCACTCTCATTTTTGGGTGATATGTTTGGCTATCGACGTATATATAAGTGTGGTCTCATCGTATTCCTGCTCGCGTCGCTGCTCTGTGCTTTATCAGACTCGCTACACATGCTAACCCTTGCACGTATCGCGCAAGGGTTTGGCGGGGCTGCGTTAATGAGCGTGAATACAGCGCTGATCCGCCTGATTTACCCCCAACGCCAACTTGGCCGCGGGATGGGAATTAATTCATTCATCGTGGCGGTCTCGTCTGCCGCCGGGCCGACTATTGCAGCAGCAATCCTCTCCATTGCCTCATGGAAATGGTTGTTTTTGATTAACGTACCTCTCGGGATTATTGCCCTGTTGCTGGCTATACGCTTTCTGCCCGCGAACGCTGCACGCAATAATAAACCCCGTTTTGATCTACCCAGCGCGGTGATGAATGCGTTAACGTTCGGTTTGCTGGTAACCGCGCTCAGCGGATTTGCTCAGGGACAGTCGTTAACGCTAATCGGGGCTGAACTGACAGGACTCATAGTCGTCGGATTTTTCTTTGTCCGCCGGCAGCTCTCGCTGCCTGTACCACTATTACCGGTTGATTTGCTGCGCATACCGCTTTTTTCGCTCTCCATCTGCACGTCTATCTGTTCATTCTGCGCGCAAATGCTGGCCATGGTTTCTCTACCCTTCTTTTTACAAACCGTGTTGGGTCGTAGTGAGGTTGAAACAGGCCTGCTGTTGACCCCATGGCCGCTGGCCACCATGGTCATGGCGCCTCTGGCGGGATATCTGATTGAGCGTGTTCACGCAGGGCTTTTGGGTGCGCTGGGTATGGCAGTGATGGCGAGCGGGTTGTTTTCGCTGGTGCTGCTGCCCGCTTCCCCCTCTGATTTTAATATCATCTGGCCGATGATGCTGTGCGGCGCGGGCTTTGGTTTATTTCAGTCACCGAACAACCATACCATCATCACTTCCGCGCCGCGTGAACGCAGCGGTGGTGCAAGCGGCATGTTAGGTACAGCACGTTTGCTGGGCCAAAGCACCGGTGCCGCGTTAGTGGCATTAATGCTGAATCAGTTTGGCGACAACGGTACTCACGTGTCGCTGTTGACGGCAGGCATACTGGCGACCCTTGCCGCCATTGTCAGCGGACTGCGGATCACCCAACCTCGGATTCAGGCGTAAAAAAAGCGCGTCTAACGACGCGCTTCTTCATTATTTAACCTGCTGCGGGTTATTTCAGGTATTCCCCACTGCGCAGCGCTTCAATACGCTTATCCAGCGGCGGGTGAGTCATAAACAGCTCACTCAGCGACTTAGATTTACCGTTGATGCAGAAGGCCATCATGCTGGTTGCTTCCTGCGGCTCATAGCTGGTTTTCAGCCGCTGCAGCGCAGCAATCATTTTCTCACGACCCACCAGTTTGGCAGAGCCTGCATCCGCATGGAATTCACGATGACGTGAGAACCACATGGTAATAATGCTCGCCAGAATACCAAACACCAGCTCCAGCACCGTCGCTACCGCGAAATAGATTAGCGGGTTGCCGTTGCTACCCTCACCTTCTTCACGGTTTCCGCCCATAAAGCCAGCGGCGAGTTGCGCCAGAATACGTGAGATAAAGATAACAAAGGTGTTCACCACGCCCTGGATCAGCGTCATGGTAACCATATCGCCATTGGCAATGTGGCTAATTTCATGTGCGATAACGGCTTCGGCTTCATCGGGACTCATGTTTTGCAACAAGCCGGTGCTGACAGCCACCAGCGACGCATCCCGGCGAGCACCGGTCGCAAACGCGTTAATATCTGGCGCATGGTAAATAGCCACCTGCGGCATAGCGATCCCAGCCTGACGAGCCTGAGTTGCTACAGTATTCATCAGCCAGCGTTCTCTTTCATTACGGGGCTGTTCAATTACTTCCCCACCAACGGACTTTAACGCCATCCATTTGGACATCAGCAGCGAAATAAAGGAACCACCAAAACCAAACAGCAGAGCCATAATCAACAAGCCTTGAACGCTGCTTGACTGAATCCCTGTCAGGCTCAATACCAGCCCGAAAACGACCATCACAGCCAGGTTCGTCAGCAGGAAGAGCGCGATTCGCATCATAATTTTCTTTTAACCTCAATTTAACAAAACGCACTATGCGATTACCCATATCGTATGGGTCTTACGGCTATTTTCAAGCATGCATACGTGCTAAGTCAGTAGAAAGACACAACTTTACATTTTACCGTATCAGACTGACGACTTCATACGCTTGTTAAAAAAACAGGCACAATTTCTTGTGCCTGTTGGATATTACTGTTTGGTCGCAGACTGTTCCGCTGGCTTGTCTTTTTCAAGACGCGCCAGGTCGAGCGCGATTTTCACCGTCTCATCGAGATACGGATCCGGTTCCTGGTAATCCTTCGGCAGATCGTCCAGTTTCTTCAGCGGCGGTTTACCTTCACGCTTCAAGCGATCGTTGATACGCGCCAGACGCAGGGCATCATCTTCGTTATTCTCTTTCTCACGCTGAGCGTAATTCAGAGACGCGATGTTGCGCTTATCTTTCAGGGCATTGAAACGAGCAATATCCTTCATGATGTACTGGAACTCAGGATCTTTAACGATACGCGCATTATGTTCTTTCAGTAATTCAGGGCCAAACGGCGTTAAATTATCTGACTTCGCATAGGTTGCTGCATCAACGCTATCCCACGGTAAGGCGTTATCTTCGAACTTCTCACCGGTTTCAGTTTCTTCATTGCCTGTCGGCATGATGATATCCGGCGTCACGCCCTTACGTTGCGTGCTGCCACCGTTAACACGGTAGAATTTCTGGATAGTGTACTGAACGGAACCCAACGCTGGCCATTCCGGACGCAGCATCTGATCGTAGATTCGGTTCAGAGAACGGTACTGCTGCACGGTGCCTTTACCAAAGGTCGGTTCCCCGACGATTAACGCACGGCCGTAATCCTGCATTGCCGCGGCAAAAATCTCAGAAGCAGAAGCACTGAAACGGTCAACCAGCACCACCAGCGGGCCTTTATAGTAAACAACGCCGTCGGTATCACTGTCTTCGCGCACTTTACCGTTATTGTCGCGAACCTGAACAACAGGGCCAGAAGGAATAAACAGACCGGAAAGCGATACGGCTTCGGTCAGTGCACCACCACCGTTAGTGCGCAAATCGATGATCACGCTGCTGACATTCTGTTTTTCCAGTTTCTGTAGCTGAACTTTGACGTCATCCGTCAAGCCAACGTAGAAACCGGGAATATCGAGCACACCGACTTTTTCTTTGCCAACGGTTTTGACCGACATTTTAACAGCACGGTCTTCCAGACGAATACGCTCACGCGTTAGCGTAACGGTACGCGTCTTGGTGCCTTTACCGGCAGGCAGGATTTCAAGGCGAACCTTGCTACCCTTTGGTCCTTTGATCAGCGCGACAACGTCATCGAGACGCCAGCCAATCACATCAACGACGCCTTTACCAGCCTGGCCGACGCCAACAATACGATCGCCTACGCTTATCGCCTTGCTTTTGGCTGCCGGACCACCCGCTACCATTGAATTAATAACGGTATAGTCATCATCCATTTGCAGAACCGCGCCAATACCTTCCAGAGACAGGCTCATTTCGGTATTGAACTGTTCGGTATTCCGCGGAGACAGGTAGTTGGTATGCGGATCGATTTCACGCGCAAACGCCGTCATCGCCAGTGAGAACACATCTTCACTGTTAGTCTGCGCCAGACGGCGAATAGCAAACTTGTAACGACGGGTCAGCGTTTCACGAATTTCAGCATCGGTTTTACCGGTCAGTTTCAGGCTAAGTTCATCGAATTTAACCTTACCGTCCCACAATGCGTTTAGCTCGGCTTCGCTTTTTGGCCATGGGGCCTTGCTGCGATCGAGGTTAAACGTGTCGTTACCGGTGAAATCCATTGGACGCGCCAGCACGCTTAACGCGTACTGGTAACGTTCAAACCGGCGCTTTTGCGCCAGATTGTAGAGATCGTAAAAGACATCCAGCTTGCCCGTGCGCAGTTCATCACCGATGACGGTTTTCTTTTTAGCAAACTGCTCTATATCGCTCGCTAACAGCACGTTATGGCTGTAGTCGAGCAGATTCAGATAGCGGTCAAAAATCTTTGCCGAAAACGCCTGATCCAGATCGAACTGGCGATAATGAGAACGCGTAAAACGCGATGTGACACGTTCGCTCACCGTCGCGTGCTGCGTTTCTTCCTTCAGTATGGGGAGTTGATCGGCACGCGTGATGTCTTCCACAGCGAGTGCCTGGCCTGCTAATGCAAGCAGACCAGCTAACGCAGTAAGCCTAAAAAAAGTGTTCATGCCAGGCCAGGCCTCCGTTTCAGAACACCAAGTGTTCTGCGCGTACAATCAAAGACATACCCGAATTCAGCTGTACACGGACGCCATCTTTGGTGATTTCTAATACGGTGGCATCCATCGCATTATTACCTGCTTTCACCTTTAAAGACTGCCCTACCTTCAGCACTGAAATATCAGACACTGGGGTATGCTGTTCTTCGCGAGGAGCACGCGGTGCTTGAGCGGCCGGTTTTTCAGCGCGAGGTTTACGCTCTGCACCTTCTTTACGACGCGGAGCAGGACGCGGCTTACGCTCGCGACGCGGTGCGCCGTCTTTTTCACCCGCAGCAGCTGCCGCTTCGCGTTTTTTCGCCTGTTGCTCGGCACGTTGCGCCTGAACGCGGGCTTTTGCTTCTTCAAGCTGTTTGCGCGCATGTTCGACGTGTTGCTCATCCAGCTCACCGCATGGGTTGCCGTCGAGATCGACACGCGTTGCGCCCAGCTTAACGCCATACAGATAGCGCCAGCTTGAAGTGTAGAGACGTAAGGCAGAACGAAGCTGTGTCTTGCTGAGGTTCATTTCACCCTCAACACGCTCTACCAGATCCTGAAAAATGCCAATTTTCAGCGGGCGCGCTTCGCCTTCCGCACTAAAACATTGCGGGAAGCGTTCGGCCAGAAACGCGATAACTTCTTTACTGCTATTCAACTTAGGTTGATTTTCCATGAAATTTCCTGATTACAACGGACGTAGCCAACAAGCGCAGGCATGAACAGGCGTCATTATAATGACGTCATCAGTAATTGCTACGTTATCCGTTGATTATCCTGCGACGGTCGCAAAGAATTTTTTGTAATCCGTCATTGCAAGCACGGTTTCAAGCTGTGCCACAAGCGTACGCAGCCCCTGTTCATCCTCTTCAGTAAAGCGGCCAAACGCTGTGCTATCAATATCCAGCACGCCGATTATCTGATTTTCAACCATGATTGGCAGGACGATTTCAGCATTGCTGGCGGCATCGCAAGCAATGTGCCCGTCAAAGGCGTGAACGTCTTCAATGCGCTGAACCTGGTTCTGCGCCACCGCTGTACCACACACGCCACGCCCAACAGGGATACGCACACAGGCGATCTTTCCCTGGAAGGGACCGAGCACCAGCGTGTCGTTTTCGAGCAGATAAAAACCAGCCCAGTTCACTTCTGAAAGACGTTCGTACAACAAGGCGCTGGTATTTGCCAACGTTGCCAGAAAACTGGTTTCACCTGCCATCAATGCGCGAAAATCACGGTTCAGATCCGTGTATAGCTCTATTTTGTTCATTATGTAATCACTTAGTTGTCTTACTTAAAACTGCAGCCTACTAAAATAAACATTAAATGCGTTAATGCTCAAGATCATTCCCGTCATGGGTTAAGATAACATTACTCTAACACTTTGATCCGCGATACATGGCCCTAAATACTCCACGCATCAAGCCATCCAAAAAAATAGCGATCAGGTCCGTCGGTGAGGCGCTACCCCGTGCGCACTACCAGCGTTGCCCCGAATGCGACATGCTATTTAGCTTGCCGAAAATGCGTTCGCACCAAAGTGCATACTGTCCCCGCTGTCAGGCAAAAATTCGTGACGGACGCGACTGGTCATTAACACGGCTGGCGGCAATGGCCTTCACCATGCTGCTGCTGATGCCTTTTGCCTGGGGAGAGCCGCTGTTACACATCTTTTTATTAGGCATTCGCATTGACGCCAATGTGGTTCAGGGGATCTGGCAAATGACCCGCCAGGGTGATCCACTCACCGCCTCATTCGTGCTCTTTTGCGTGATGGGCGCGCCGATAATACTTGTCTCTTCCATTGCTTATCTGTGGTTAGGCAACATTCTCGGTATGAACCTGCGCCCGGTCCTGCTGATGCTGGAAAGGCTCAAAGAGTGGGTCATGCTCGACATTTACCTGGTCGGTATCGGCGTCGCGTCGATCAAAGTGCAGGACTACGCTTTTCTGCTGCCGGGCGTGGGGCTGTATGCTTTTCTTGCGCTGGTGATCCTCAGTATTCTGACGCTGTCGCACCTCAACGTGGAACAGTTGTGGGACCGTTTTTACCCGCAAAGACCCGCACGGCGCCCCGATGAACAGCTTCGCGTGTGCCTCGGCTGCCATTTTACAGGCTATCCGGACACCCGCAGTCGCTGCCCGCGTTGCCATATTCCGTTGCGCTGGCGCAGAAATCAAAGCATACAAAAGTGCTGGGCCGCGCTACTGGCCTCGATTGTCCTGCTGCTGCCTGCTAATCTGCTGCCCATCTCGGTTATTTACGTTAACGGATCCCGGCAGGAAGACACGATCCTGTCCGGCATTATGTCGCTGGCAAGCAGCAATGTTGGTGTCGCGGCAATCGTCTTTATCGCCAGTATTTTGGTGCCTTTCACCAAAGTGATCGTGATGCTTACCCTATTGATTAGCATCCATTTTAAATGTGAACAGGGCTTACGCACGCGCATTCTGCTACTGCGGATAGTGACGTGGATTGGCCGCTGGTCGATGTTGGATCTGTTTGTTATTGCCTTAACCATGTCGCTGATTAATCGCGACCAGATACTGGCTTTTACTATGGGACCGGCTGCGTTTTATTTCGGCGCAGCGGTAATTTTGACTATTCTTGCTGTGGAATGGCTGGACAGCCGCTTACTTTGGGATGCACATGAGTCAGGAAACGCCCGCTTCGCAGACTGAAGCGCAGATTAAAACAAAACGCCGCATTTCTCCATTCTGGCTGCTACCGTTCATCGCCCTGATGATCGCAGGGTGGCTGATCTGGGGAAGTTATGAAGACCGCGGCAACACCGTTACCATCGACTTTATGTCTGCAGATGGTATTGTGCCGGGCCGGACGCCTGTTCGCTATCAGGGTGTCGAAGTTGGCACGGTGCAGGATATCAGTCTCAGCAAAAATCTGCGCAAGATTGAAGTTCGCGTCAGCATCAAGGCCAGCATGAAAGATGCCCTGCGTAAAGATACGCAGTTCTGGCTGGTGACGCCAAAAGCCTCGCTGGCAGGCGTTTCCGGCCTCGACGCACTGGTTGGCGGAAACTATATCGGAATGATGCCCGGAACCGGAGAGCCGAGAGATCATTTCGTCGCCCTGGATACGCAGCCCAAGTATCGCCTGAATAACGGCGATTTAATGTTGCATCTGCATGCACCTGACCTCGGCTCTCTGAACAGCGGCTCGCTGGTATATTTCCGCAAAATACCGGTAGGTAGGGTATATGACTACACCATTAACCCCAATAATCAGGGCGTAACCATCGATGTGCTCATTGAGCGCCGATTTACTAATCTGGTCAAAAAAGGTAGCCGTTTCTGGAACGTATCTGGGGTCAATGCGGATATCAGCCTCAGTGGGGCGAAGGTTAAGCTGGAAAGTCTGGCCGCACTGGTCAATGGCGCTATCGCCTTTGATTCCCCGGAAGATTCACAACCGGCTGCCGCTGATGACACATTTGGTCTGTATCAGGACCTCGCCCACAGCCAGCGCGGCGTGATCGTCAAGCTGGAATTACCCAGCGGCGACGGGCTAAAAGCAGGGTCCACATCGCTGATGTACCAGGGCCTGGAGGTCGGCGAGCTGACAAAACTGGAACTTATCCCAGGAGGCAAAGTCACCGGCGAAATGACGGTGGATCCGAGCGTCGTCTCGTTGCTGCGGGACAATACGCGCATTGAACTGCACAGCCCCAAATTGTCGTTGAGCGATGCGAACCTCAGTTCGCTGTTAACCGGTAAAACCTTCGAACTGGTCCCCGGCGAGGGCGAACCTCGCAGTCAGTTTGTGGTGGTTCCCGGCGAAAAATCCTTACTGCACGATCCAGGTGTGATGACGCTCACCCTGACTGCACCGGAAAGCTACGGCATTGAGGCGGGTCAACCGCTGATCCTGCATGGTGTCCAGGTTGGACAAGTGATTGAACGTACGCTGTCCAGCAAAGGCGTTTCCTTTACTGTTGCCATCGAACCCCAGCATCGCGACCTGGTACAAGGTGACAGCAAATTTGTGGTCAACAGTCGGGTTGACGTCAAAGTAGGCATTGACGGCGTGGAGTTCTTAGGAGCCAGCGCCAGCGAATGGATTAGCGGCGGTATTCGTATTTTACCCGGCACCAAAGGTGAAATGAAAACCAGCTATCCGCTTTATGCCAACCTGGAGAAAGCGATTGAAAACAGCCTGAGCGATCTGCCGACCACCACGCTCAGCCTGCGCGCCGAAACGTTGCCTGACGTTCAGGCCGGTTCAGTGGTGCTGTACCGTAAATTCGAAGTGGGTGAAGTGATTAGCGTTCGCCCTCGCGCCGAGGCGTTTGATATCGACCTGCACATCAAACCGGAATACCGCAACCTGTTAACCAACAACAGCGTGTTCTGGGCAGAAGGCGGCGCAAAAGTTCAACTTAACGGTAGCGGACTGACCGTACAGGCTTCTCCGTTGTCTCGCGCGCTAAAAGGGGCAATTAGCTTCGACAACCTGAGTGGTGCCAGCGCCAGCCAACGTAAAGGTGACAAGCGGATTCTGTACGCCTCTGAAACCGCCGCACGTGCGGTAGGCGGCCAAATTACCCTGCACGCCTTTGACGCCGGTAAGCTCGCCGCGGGCATGCCAATTCGCTATCTTGGCATCGATATTGGTCAGATCCAAACCCTGGAACTCATCACCGCACGCAATGAAGTGCAGGCGAAAGCGGTACTGTACCCAGAATATGTCCAGACCTTTGCGCGCAGCGGGACACGCTTCTCGGTAATTACCCCGCAAATTTCTGCGGCAGGTGTGGAGCACCTCGATACCATCTTGCAGCCTTATATTAACGTGGAACCGGGTCGCGGGAATCCACGCCGTGATTTTGAGCTACAGGAAGCCACTATTACCGACTCGCGTTATCTTGATGGCCTGAGCATCGTGGTCGAAGCGCCGGAGGCCGGGTCGCTGAATATCGGCACCCCGGTTCTGTTCAGAGGTATCGAGGTGGGTACCGTCACCGGGCTGACGCTGGGTTCGCTTTCTGACCGCGTGATGATTGCCATGCGCATCAGCCAGCGCTATCAGCATCTGGTGCGTAATAACTCCGTGTTCTGGCTGGCGTCCGGCTACAACCTCGACTTCGGCCTGACCGGCGGCGTGGTGAAAACCGGGACCTTTAACCAGTTCATTCGCGGCGGTATTGCCTTCGCCACTCCACCGGGTACGCCACTGGCACCAAAAGCACAGGCTGGAAAACACTTCCTGTTGCTGGAAAGCGAACCCAAAGAGTGGCGTGAATGGGGAACCGCCCTGCCGCGTTAATGCCCCCCTGCTCCGGCGTACTCGCGCCGGAGCAAATATGCTACACTGCGCGCCTGTTTTTTTTCCGGTGGTACCAAGTGGCTTATTTTCCTGACGCCTTTCTGACTCAAATGCGGGAAGCAATGCCTTCCACGCTCTCTTTCGATGATTTTCTCGCCGCCTGCCAGCGTCCGTTACGACGTAGCATTCGTGTCAATACGCTGAAAATCTCCGTTGCCGATTTCCTCGCCTTAACGGCACCTTACGGCTGGTCGCTCACGCCGATCCCCTGGTGTGAAGAAGGGTTCTGGATCGAGCGTGACGAAGAGCAGTCAGTCCCACTGGGCAGCACCGCCGAGCATTTAAGTGGGCTGTTTTATATTCAGGAAGCCAGTTCAATGCTGCCGGTTGCCGCGCTGTTTGCCGAAGGGAATACTCCGGATCGGGTAATGGACGTAGCCGCCGCGCCGGGTTCAAAAACCACGCAAATCGCCGCAAAAATGAAGAATAAGGGCGCGATCCTGGCCAATGAGTTTTCCGCCAGTCGCGTTAAAGTGCTGCATGCCAATATCAGCCGCTGTGGGATCGCTAACGTTGCCCTCACCCACTTTGACGGACGCGTATTTGGCGCAGCGTTGCCAGAATCTTTCGATGCCATCCTACTGGACGCACCGTGCTCCGGTGAAGGCGTGGTGCGTAAAGATCCCGATGCGCTGAAAAACTGGTCCGTCGACAGTAATCTTGAGATTGCCGCCACCCAGCGCGAACTGCTCGACAGCGCATTTCATGCTTTACGCCCTGGCGGCACGCTGGTGTATTCCACCTGTACGCTGAACCGTGATGAAAATGAACTCGTCATGCAGTGGCTACTAGAAACCTATCCGGACGCCGTGGAGTTTCTCCCATTAGGTGATTTATTCCCGGATGCTGAACGCGCGCTGACGCCAGAAGGTTTTCTGCATGTCTTCCCGCAAATTTACGACTGCGAAGGATTCTTTGTTGCCCGTTTGCGAAAAACAGCCGCTATCCCTCCTCTGCCTGCCCCTAAATATAAGGTCGGCAATTTCCCGTTCAGCCCATTGAAAGGTCGTGAAACCGCACAAATCACCGCGGCGGCAAACGCCAGTGGATTACAATGGGAAGACAATCTGCGCCTCTGGCAGCGTGATAAAGAAGTCTGGTTATTCCCTGTTGAGATTGAGTCACTGATTGGTAAAGTGCGGTTTTCCCGCCTCGGGATTAAGCTGGCTGAAACCCACAATAAAGGGTACCGCTGGCAACATGAGGCCGTCATCGCTCTCGCCAACCCACATCACCGCAACGCGTTCGAACTGAACCTTGAAGAAGCAGAAGAGTGGTATCGCGGCAGAGATGTCTACCCGCAGACCGCGCCTGCCAGCGATGACGTGCTGGTCACCTTCCAGCACCAGCCGATTGGGCTGGCAAAACGGATTGGTTCACGGTTGAAGAACAGCTATCCACGCGATCTTGTCCGGGATGGCAAACTCTTTACAGGATAACGCACGTTTTTACTGGCACTTTTGCTCACGTTGACTACGCTGAAAAATGGACGGCCTAACTGGTCGTACCACAACCAGCAAATTGACGGAGAGCACGATGATGAAAACCAGTGTGCGCATTGGCGCTTTTGAAATCGACGACGCCGAGTTACACGGCGAATCGCCGGGAGACCGAACGTTAACCATTCCGTGTAAATCCGATCCGGATTTATGTATGCAACTGGACGCCTGGGATGCCGATACCAGCGTCCCGGCTCTCCTTAATGGCGAACATTCTGTTCTATTCCGCGAGCACTACGATCGTAAGTCAGATGCCTGGATCATGCGTTTTGCCTGATTCAAAAAGAACCCGTCGCCAGACGGGTTATTTATGTCTTCATTTCCCCCACGCAGTAACCTCTTCTACACTATCGGTACGGCAGTATAATTTGGGGATGGAATGTTCACGCTGGTTCTTTTTGTTTGCTACCTGGATGGCGGTTGTGAAGATATCGTGGTCGATGTCTACAATACGGAACAGCAGTGCCTTATTTCGATGGACGATCAGCGGATTCGCAATGGCGGATGCCTGCCGGCAGATGGCTACATCGACAGCTTCTGGCGACCTGCGCAGGAATATAGCGATTTTTGATTATTGTAATTGCACCATCGTTAGCTCGCCGCCGAATACCGCACCGGTATCGATATAGTGCAGGTTATCAACGTCCAGACGATGGCGCAGCGGCGTATGACCAAACCAGAAATGGTCCGCGCCACCAATTCCGCCACTTTTGTTCATCAACCGCGAGCGATCCCACAATACCCGCTGTAAATCGACATGCTTTTGCCATTCATATTCATCATCCGGGTAATCGGCATGGGCAATAACGTGCACACCATTCTGACAGCGCAGTTCCACAATCCATGGTAATTGCTGACACGCCTCAAGCGCATGCCTCGCCGCCGGTTGCACGGCATGGGTAAACCACGCTCCCCCGTTCATTTGCCACAGCAACTGTTCTCCCGTTGTCAGCGCATCCAGCGCCATCTGCTCATGATTCCCCCTGACCGCTACCATCCAGTTTTTACGCAATAACACCAGACAGCGCAAACTGTCTGGTCCACGGTCAATCACATCACCGACTGAAACCAGCAGATCCTGCCACGGATCAAAACGGCACTGGCGCAATTTAGCCATCAACATGGAAAAACAGCCGTGGAGATCCCCCACCACCCAGACGTGGCGCCAACGCGTACCTTCTATTCTCTGGTAGACAGCGTCAGGGTGTTCCATTCGACCTCCCGGATAGAGCGATCGCCCTTATAATAATTTAACAATAGCAGCAAAAAAGCCTGGACGATTGAGGGGCTGAGTATGGTATGGTTTGGGAAGAATACAGCATGTGACACGCAGTGTTTTGCCCTGGACGGCGTCGTATTCGACAGATAAAAAGAGACCGAATACGATTCCTGTATTCGGTCCAGGGAAATGGCTCTTGGGAGAGAGCCGTGCGCTAAAAGTTGGCATTAATGCAGGCTAAGTTACCCTGCCATTTAAGAATAGATGACAGCGCCAGGTTTTCCAGTCCGCGACCAAAGTGGCCTGAAAAAAAGGACGATTGTCACCCGCTAGAATGCAAAAACCGCAAGTTCTGCAGCCAGAACGTTGCGGTTTTTTATTGGAAATCAGAAAGCTACATCTGACAATTAACAGAGCTTTTCTGCACGCTCAATAAACGGGGCCAGGCTCATTTTTTCGCCAGGCTTTGCCGGATCGTCAATCTGGATAATGTCGATCGGTTTGGCGGTCGTTTTACCGCTTGCTACCTGCTGTCTGGCAATATCGTTCAGCGGGTATTGCACCAGCGTGCTGGGGTTGATGACATACAGCGCATTACCCGGTCGGCACGTCAGCATCACTTCTTCGCGATTAAACGCCCACTTGTCTTTGCCAACCTCAAAGCGACTGACGGTAATAACCTGCGGCGCAGCCAATGCAGCGCCTGAACTTGCCAGCAGTAACACAGAGATAATCAATTTTTTCATACGTTTTGCCAGTCCATCAGAACGGTTCCAGGGTTGCAAACAGGCTGACGATTGCCAGCACGACGGCCCCTATTCCCCATTCAATCTTAGTCATCCTAATAAAATAGAGAGTCATGCAGCGATTATCCTGCTGCATACGTGGTACGAGAACATACCGATTCGCCAGCGCAATCGCCACCATTAGCGCGACCAGCACACATTTTAACAACAGAAGTTGCCCATAGGCTGCATGCCAGGGAAAGGATAATCCGACAATAAACAGGCCGTTGGTGATGCCCGTCAGCAAGACGCCAATAACGAAAAGATGCCCAAAGCGGGAAAAACGCATCATGGTGGCGATCGCCTGTTGTTGCCAGCGGCCTTGCGCCATTCTCATACAGTAAAGAACGGGCAGCAAGCCGCCAAACCAGGCAGCGGCGCAGACCAGATGCAGAGCGTGATTAAGCTGCTGCACCGCCCGCGTTGCGCCGTCATGCAGCGTCGCATGTCCGACACCGGCTAATAAAATACACTGCGCAATCGTCAGCATCAGCAGCAGTCGTGACATACTGCGCGGCACAATGAGGGTCACCACCAGCGTAACCAGAGCGAGGATAATTTGCCACAGCCATACGCCGCCAAACTGCGTTTGCAGGACCGCTCCCCATATATCAACGGAGAAAACATCCTGCCAGCCGGACCCCATTAATCCCCCCTGGACAGCCAGCATCAGCGTCGCGCTGATGAAGCTCCACGTCGCGGCATGGCGTTGCAGGCGCATAAAACGGCGCATCATTAAACGTCGTACCGAAACAGGTGCCAACCAGGCGCCGTACAGCGCACAGCCAAATACCAGCATTAAAGAGGTGAAATGGATAAACCGCAGCGTAACCCAGGTGAATGCCAGCATCGTTTTATTTCACGCTAAAGGTATAGTGTCCTTTGGTTTTGTGACCGTCCACCGACACAACGTGCCAGTCAACCGTATATTTTCCGGCGTCCAGCGATTGTTCAACAGGAACGATCAGCTGCGTCTTGTCCTGCTCATTACGCGTCGCCTTGCCTGTTTTAATCGGCTGCTGCTGCGGGTCGGTCAACGTTGCACCGCTGAATGCAGGCTCGACACCCTCTGAAAAATTCAGGGTCAACGCCTCTGGAGATGCGGTAATCTGTGCATTCGATGCTGGATTTTGCTGTGTCAGGTGTGCATGTGCCAGTGCGGCAGGAGAAATCAACATGGAGACGAGAGCGATGAGAGCAAAGCGAAGTGAGGATGCAGATGAAGCCATATCAACTATTCCTTTTTGTTATGTCTAATCTATAGAGAATAACCTTCTACAATGAACGAGTCGAGAAGCATCAATTCAGGCTTGCCATTAGCGCACACTCTTAGTAACTTTTGCGCGCTACGAAATACCCATAAGGAGAAACGCATGAATCTGGCCAAACTCGAACAATCTGAAATGGATAAGGTCAATGTTGACCTGGCTGCGGCTGGCGTCGCCTTTAAGGAACGCTATAACATGCCTGTCGTTGCAGAAGTCGTCGAGCGCGAGCAACCCGCACATTTGCGAGACTGGTTTCGTGAACGGTTAATTGCACATCGTTTAGCGTCCGTTTCCCTCTCACGTTTACCTTACGAGCCGAAAGTTAAATAAACCTTATAATACGTTACGATTCCTTACATGATGACTGCTACAGTATAAGTATATTCTTAATCTATACTTTATAGATGATTGTAGACACTATGAAAAGGAAGTCATTATGTCACACTGGAAAATTGCCGCAGCACAGTATGAACCGCTTCAAACCTCACTAACTGAACACGTCGCCCATCACCTGCAATTCATCAGGGCGGCAGCCAAATGCCAATGTGAATTGCTGGTTTTCCCCTCCCTTTCTCTATTAGGTTGTATGGATGAAAGCGATGAGCTGCCAGCCCCACCCGATGAATCTCTGTTGCAGCCCCTCGCCCACGCCGCGGCGACGTATCGCATGACCATTATTGTGGGGTTGCCGGTTGAACATAACGAACGTTTTGTGAAAGGTATGGCGCTTTTTTCGCCGTGGATGACCTCCCCCTTAATGTTCCACCAGAGCCATGGGGCTTGTATTGCCAGACAGCGAAATACCATCAGCGTTGTCGACAGCCAGCCAGAAGGCATCGATATTGATCCTGCGTTTTCACTGTTTACCACCTGCCAGTGCGTCAGCGAACCTGAACTTCTCTCATCAACCTCTCGCCTGCAACGTTTCTCGCATCAGTTCGCCATTGCGGTACTGATGGCCAATGCACGCGGAAGCAGCGCATTATGGGATGAACGGGGCCGTTTAATTGTTCGCGCGGACAGCGGCTCACTGCTCTTAACTGGCAAGCGCACCTCTCAGGGTTGGCAAGGCGATATCATTCCATTACGCTAGGCGTTTTCGGCCAGGAGCATGGCATGTTGCGCATAATAGATACAGAAACCTGCGGTCTGCAGGGAGGCATTGTTGAGATCGCATCTGTCGATGTGGTTGATGGCAAAATTGTGAATCCGATGAGCCACCTGGTGCGACCCGACCGCCCCATCAGCCCGCAGGCAATGGCGATACATCGGATTACGGAAGCCATGGTGGCGGATAAACCGTGGATTGAAGACGTCATCCATCATTATTACGGTAGCGAGTGGTACGTCGCGCACAACGCCAGTTTCGACCGTCGCGTATTGCCGGACATGCCTGGGGAATGGATTTGCACGATGAAGCTGTCCCGCCGCCTGTGGCCGGGGATAAAATACAGCAACATGGCGCTGTATAATTCCCGCAAGCTGAGCGTACAAACCCCCGTTGGTTTGCATCAGCACCGTGCGCTATACGATTGCTACATTACCGCGGCACTGCTGATCGACATCATGAACACCTCAGGCTGGTCGGCAGAGCAAATGGTCGAGATCACTGGTCGCCCTGCGCTGTTAACCACATTTACCTTTGGTAAATACCGCGGTAAACCCGTTTCCGAGGTGGCAGAACGCGATCCGGGCTATCTGCGCTGGCTGTTTAATAACCTTGACAGTATGAGCCCGGAACTGCGGTTAACATTGAAGCACTATCTGGATAACGCCTAGACGGCCGCGTTGCCGGGCAACGTCCCCTGCGCCAGGCCAATCAAAAAGGCGAACTCAAGGGCCACACCTTCATAAGATTTAAAACGTCCGGACTTGCCGCCGTGACCGGAGTCCATATCCGTACACAGCAACAGTAGATTGTCGTCCGTTTTCAGCTCCCTCAGTTTCGCTACCCACTTTGCCGGTTCCCAGTATTGCACCTGGGAGTCGTGAAGCCCGGTGGTGACCAGCAGATGCGGATAAGCCTGTGTGGTGACGTTATCGTATGGGCTGTAGCTTTTCATGTAAGCGTAATATTCCACATCCTGCGGGTTGCCCCACTCTTCAAATTCCCCGGTGGTGAGCGGGATCGACTCGTCCAGCATCGTTGTGACTACGTCAACAAACGGCACTTGGGCAACCACGCCGTGAAATAACTCCGGACGTTCGTTAATGGCGACCCCCATCAGCATTCCACCCGCGCTTCCTCCCATGCCGTAGCAGAGTGAAGGCGCTCCGTAGCCCAGTTTGAGCAGCGCGTCACAGACGTCGAGATAATCGTTGAAGGTATTTTTCTTCTGCAAGAATTTACCGTCTTCGTACCACTGCTGCCCCAGCTCGCCACCGCCACGGACGTGGGCAATAGCATATACAAAGCCGCGATCCAGCAGGCTCAAACGGCTGCTGCTGAAATCAGCATCCATGCTGGCACCATACGAACCATAGCCATATACCAGCAGTGGATTTTTCCCTTTTTGGAAATGCCGCTGATGATAAACCAGTGAAACCGGCACCTCTACGCCATCACGGGCGGTTACCCACACATGCTCGCTGCGGTAGTTTGTCGCATCAAAACCGGGGACATCCGTCTGTTTGAGCACCCGTCGCTCTCCGGTGTCCATATCCAGTTCAAATAGCGTGTCCGGTGTCGTCATGGATGAATAACCATAGCGCAGCCGCGACGTCTCCGGTTCGGGATTATAAGCAAGCCAGGTGACATAAGCCGGGTCGTCAAAGGCAATCCCAACCACTTCACGCGTCTTACGGTTGATCTGCCGCAGGCTGGTTAAGCCCTGCTGACGTTCTTCCACCACCAGCCAATCGGTAAACAGCGTAAACCCTTCCAGCATAACGTTTTCACGCGGCGGAATTAACGCTTCCCAGGTCTGTTCATCACGCACACGGGTACGGTACAGACCAAAGTTTTTACCCTGTCGGTTAGATCGCAGATAAAACGCGTGTTGATAGTGATCGAGGCTGTACTCATGGTCTTTACGCCGCGGTAAAAAAACCAACGGTTCAGCGTCGGCCAGCTCAGCGTCAAGCAGCAGAACCTCACTGGTGGTCGCACTGGCAATATGAATAACGACATAATGCTGCGAAGTCGTTTTGTGCAGACTGACATAAAACATATCGTCTGCCTCTTCATACACCAGCCTGTCTTCGGATGACGGCGAACCGATGGTGTGTCGCCAGACCTGATACGGCAGCAACGTTGTTTCATGCTTACGCACGTAGTAGAAAGTTTGCGAGTCGTTGGCCCAGACGAGTTCAGGCTCGACGTTGTCGAGGACCTCAGGATACCAGTTACCGCTTTGCAGATTGCGAAAACGCACACCATATTGCCGGCGCGAGAGATAATCCTCAGCCAGCGCCATGATGGTGTTGTCCGGGGAGATTGCCAGACCGCCCAGCGTATAAAACTCGCTGTGAGCTGCGCGCTGGTTTCCGTCCAGCAACGTATCCCAGGCATCCCACTCTTCGCTGAGCGCAGACTGACGCTGGTAAATGGCATACTCACAACCGGGCTCATAGATATGCCGGTAGCGATAACCGTTTTTCACGTAGGGAGCCGAAACATCCTGCGGGGGAATACGGTCGATAATTTCTTTCAGCACGCGATCCTGTAATGCCTGCTGTGAGGCCATAACCTGGCGACCATAAGCATTTTCTTGCTGCAGGTAATCGAGGACCTCTGGCTGCGAGCGGGTGTCATCTCGCAACCAGTAATAATTATCGACGCGGGTGTCGCCATGTTGCGTCATGGCGTGTGGAATACGAGGAGCGTTCGGTAGCATGTCACTGTTCTTTTGCTTAATCATCCTATAAGGGTGGCAAAAGTCAGCAATGATGCAAGCGAAATATGCTCCTGCGCCGTAACTATTTAGCCCGGCAATGCCTGTTTTTGTTGCTTAAGATCTTGCTCAATACCTTCTCGAACATCCTGTGGGATCTTTAACGCATCGCCCAGCGCGTTCAGATAGCTGCGCTCCATAAAGTGGTCGATATCAATCGCCGCACAGCTGAGGAAGTAGATTTCCAGCGCCTCTTCTTCGTTGCGGATCCCCTGTGCCAGACGCTGAGGATCCAGCGGTTGCTCAATGGCGCGTTCAATCAGGATGCGCCCCTGGTCTTCAACTCCCGCTTCACGCAGCTGCTGATCGATGGCCGCACGCTCTTTTGCATCGATATGACCATCGCTTTTTGCCGCAAAAACCAGCGCGAGGATCAGGCGTTCAGTCCGCTCATCCACCGGCGTACTTTGCACGCCAAACTGCGGCTCATCCTGATGCGCCGTGCGGACTTTATCTTTGTATTTGTTCCATAGCACGCTGCCAGCCACCGCGCCGCCACCGACGAGCAGCGCACTGGTGCCGTACTTTGTCAACAATTTGCGCGAGGATTTATTGGCTACCAGTAACCCCGCCAGTCCGCCTAATGCGCCGGGAACCAGCAATTTGCTCAGTCCCTGATCGCCCGAAGAAGACGCGGAAGATCCTTTTTGCCCAAGAAGAGATTGCAGTTGATTCAGCCAGTTAGCCATTTTACCCCTCAAGTACTGACGATTAATTATCACAGCGTACCCGAGGGGATGTCAGGAAGTGTCTATTGTAGCAAAAGATGCGCAAATACCAGGTTACTGCGCCAGATACTCTGCGCTGCCCGTTTTGCAATCAACCTTCACCTGATAGCGAATATCCGCACTCTTGCCGCGCACGGTAAGTGGTACCGTCCACTGCCCGTCTTTGCCGACAATGTCCTGTGGATTAACCCAGGCAACGGGATCGAGTTGTCCCAGTTTTTTCTGATCGTCAGCCCAGCGCACAATACGATTTTGCTGATAATCACGTTTCACGCTCGCAGCAATACCGTCGGCGTTCAGTCCCTCACACTTGGGAAACTGAACGGTCTTACTTTCCGTATTTGCAGCAAAGGTCGACACGCTGGCGGATAACAGCAGCAGGCTTAACAGCGTTTTTCTTTTATTCATTCTTTTCTCCTTTATCCCCTTCGTCCTTCAGGCCGCAGAAATGCAACGCGAAATCAGTTGGGTACAGCACAATGATTCAGGGAAAAGCATGGTACAAAACGCCGGGAGCGCAAGTCGGATCAGGCTGCTTGTGTGTCATCTCCGTCGGACGCCGTGTTTTCTACTGCCTGAGGCGACGGCAGTTTGCCGTTTTTCAGGATCGCACTTAGCACGTCTTTTTGCTCGGACAGCCACAGAGAAAGCGCTTCACGCTGTTCATCTTCCAGCGCGACCGGCGACTGCTCCAGCCAGGTGTCTAGCAGGTCTGCTGTATCCAGCATTTTGTCATACGCATCGGCTTCCTTTTTGCTGGTAAACGACATTTTTTCCTCACCTTCCCGAATGACTACGTATTTAACTTCAACCGCCATTTTGCAGCCTCTTAAATTACCTGTAATTATGTACAGTATATTCTTTTTCAGCCGCAAAATCAACCTGGTAATAAAGACAGACGCAAACGTTTTCGTATATACTGCACCCAGATAAAACAGGGGATTAATTTATGACGTTATTAGGCACAGCGCTGCGTCCGGCAGCAACGCGAGTGATGTTATTAGGTTCAGGGGAACTGGGTAAAGAAGTGGCGATTGAATGCCAACGCCTGGGTGTAGAAGTCATCGCCGTGGATCGTTACCCCGACGCGCCAGCGATGCACGTAGCCCACCGCGCGTACGTGATTAATATGCTGGATGGCGAGGCATTGCGCGAGGTTGTCGAGCGCGAAAAACCCCATTATATCGTGCCAGAAATTGAAGCTATTGCGACGGATATGCTGGTAAAACTGGAACAGGAAGGTATGAACGTCGTGCCTTGCGCGCGCGCCACACAGTTGACCATGAACCGTGAAGGCATTCGTCGTCTGGCTGCTGAAGAGCTGTTATTACCCACATCCTCTTTCCGCTTCGCCGATAGCGAAGCCCGCTTTCGTGATGCGGTGGCTGAAATCGGCTTTCCATGTATCGTGAAACCGGTAATGAGTTCTTCCGGCAAAGGTCAGAGCTTTATTCGCTCCGCTGAGCAGCTTACCGAAGCCTGGGAGTATGCCCAGCAAGGCGGCCGAGCCGGTGCGGGACGTGTAATCGTGGAAGGGGTGGTGAATTTTGATTTTGAAATCACCCTACTCACCGTCAGTGCCGTGGACGGTGTGCACTTCTGCGCGCCAGTAGGCCATCGCCAGGAAGATGGCGATTACCGCGAATCCTGGCAGCCGCAGCAGATGAGTGAACTGGCGCTGAAACGCGCGCAGGAAATTGCCCGCAAGGTCGTGCTGGCGTTGGGCGGTCACGGATTGTTTGGCGTAGAGCTATTTGTTTGCGGTGATGAGGTAATTTTCAGCGAAGTCTCCCCTCGCCCACACGACACCGGCATGGTGACCTTAATTTCGCAGGATCTGTCCGAGTTTGCGCTGCACGTCCGCGCGTTCCTCGGA
>OJJJ01000368.1_pt1 | contig 24184 bp, 26 predicted proteins | sample 1596311 | NCBI WGS metagenome assembly OJJJ01 (sample SAMEA4350140, study PRJEB24818) | metagenome | biome: human; feature: gut; material: faeces | place: Denmark | collected 2013-09 | reverse complement strand
ACTGGTGCCATTACCTGGGGACCTGGCGCTGGAGAAAGTTCGCATCATTCGCCGCAGCGCCAAGGAACGCGTTTTTGTCACCAATGCGCTGAGAGCGCTTCGGCAGGTTAGCCCCACAGGAAATATTCGCGACATCCCGTTTGTGGTTCTGGTTGGTGGCTCTTCTCTGGACTTCGAAGTTCCACAGCTGGTAACGGATGCGCTGGCGCACTACCGCCTGGTTGCGGGTCGCGGCAATATTCGCGGTACCGAAGGCCCACGAAATGCTGTCGCAACTGGGCTTATCCTCTCCTGGTACAAGGCATTTGCTCATGGAAAGTAACCTCAGCGCACCGGCTATCGTGATCTTCACCCTGGGAGAGGACATGTCACTCTGGAATGACGTCCTGCTGGGTATTGAAGAAGAAGGGATCCCCTTTGTGGTTCAGGAGAGCCATTCCGCCGACATCATCCACAGCGCATGGCTGGCGGCATGTCAGTCACCGCTGCTCGTCGGCATTGGATGTAACCGGGAACAACTGGTTGTGCACTACAAAAATTTACCGACCTCAGCGCCACTTTTTACGCTGACGTATCAACAAGATAGCCACGCTCGTCGGCGCATCGGCAATAACGCTGCGCGGCTGGTAAAAGGCATCCCCTTCCGGGAATGCCACTCATAATCCACAGGAGAAAAGCAGTATGAATAACGCACTGGGACTGGTTGAAACAAAAGGGCTTGTCGGCGCTATTGAAGCCGCTGATGCCATGGTGAAATCCGCTAACGTTCAGTTGGTTGGTTACGAAAAAATTGGCTCGGGCCTTATCACCGTCATGGTTCGTGGGGATGTCGGCGCGGTTAAAGCTGCTGTAGACGCTGGCAGCGCTGCCGCCAGTGCCGTTGGCGAGGTGAAATCCTGCCACGTCATCCCGCGTCCACACAGCGACGTCGAAGCCATTTTACCTAAATCCGCTTAAACCGTTGCAACAAGGAGCACAGCGTGAAGCAATCACTGGGATTACTTGAAGTTAGTGGTCTGGCATTAGCCATCAGTTGCGCGGATGTCATGGCGAAAGCCGCCTCCATCACGCTGGTGGGCCTCGAAAAAACCAACGGCTCAGGCTGGACGGTGATCAAAATCATCGGGGATGTGGCCTCCGTGCAGGCGGCCATTTCCACCGGTGCCAGCTTTGCAGACCAGCGGGAAGGTCTGGTTGCGCACAAAGTTATTTCCAGACCCGGGGAAGGCATCCTTTCGCACAGCGTCGTTTCGACGCCTGAGCCCATCCCTGAACCCACACCTGTCGAGGTGGAAGTACAGGTGGTTGTGGAAAGTGAATTACCCGAGGCACCGCAAGATACAGACCTGATTAGCTGCAATCTGTGTCTCGACCCTGCCTGTCCGCGCCAGAAGGGAGAGCCTCGCTCACTCTGCCTGCATTCTGGTAAACGAGGTGAAGCGTAATGGATAAACAGCAACTGGAGACTACGGTCAGTAAAGTACTGGATGAAATGCGCGAGCGCCCTATTCCACTGGGGATCTCTAATCGTCATATCCATCTTTGTGCTGAAGATTACGCTCGTTTGTTTCCCAATCAGCCCATCAGCGAGAAAAAAGGTCTGCTGCAGCCCGGACAATATGCCGCAGATCAGACCGTTACGCTGGTGGGACCAAAAGGCCAGCTAAAAAATGTGCGTTTGCTGGGGCCGCTGCGTAGCACCAGTCAGGTAGAAATCTCCCGCAGCGATGCCCGCACGCTGGGTATCGCTGCGCCGTTGCGTATGTCCGGCAATATTCAGGGAACGCCGGGCATTCGCCTGGTGAGTCCTTTTGCTGAACTGGATATCTCATGCGGAGTGATTGTTGCCCAGCGGCACATTCACATGTCGCCGCTTGATGCGCTGATCCTACGCGTGTCACATGGCGATAAAGTCTCCGTCGCCATCAATGGAGATGAACGCAGACTGATCTTCGATAACGTTGCCGTTCGCGTCTCGCCGGATATGCGTCTTGAAATGCATATCGACACTGACGAAGCCAATGCTGCAGGGGCGGATAGCCCACAGGCATTCGCCACGCTGGTGAGCCCACGATGAACAATGAACTGCTGCAACGCATCATCGGGGAGGTCGTCTCCCGATTAAAAAAACGCGCGGACAGTTCGCTCTCTCTAAGCGTCGCGCAGTTACGGGAAGCCGATCCCCGGGCGCTGGTTTGTCAGTACTCCGCTCTGATTATCGAGCACGCTGATTTACCGCTGCTGGCGCATATTGCGCAACACGATTCATCCGATGTGTCAGCGATCACTCTCCACGAAGCCCTGGCCTGTGGCGTTCGCGTGAAGATATCGCTGCAGCATCAATTGCTACCGGCGATCCCCGTACGAAAACTCGCGCGACTGCCGCTGGAGTTCAGTGATGAACGCGGGCAAACCATCATTCTGCATCCCGATACGCTTTTAAGTTATGCCGATGTAGCCCGATTACAAGGTGGGTTTCTGGTGCTACGCCGTCGATGTGTTGTGACCGCACTGGCAAAAGAAACCGTCAGTATGCGCAATATCCAATTAATTAAGCAGGAGTGAACCATGCATCTGGCACGCGTTACAGGCGTCGTGGTATCCACGCAAAAATCACCGTCACTGGTTGGAAAAAAACTGTTACTGGTACGTCGGGTAACAGCCGACGGCGAACTACCGCAATCGCCAACAGCGGGTGACGAGGTCGCAGTTGACTCAGTGGGTGCCGGTACCGGTGAGCTGGTTTTACTCAGCAGCGGCTCCAGCGCCAGACACGTTTTTAGCGGCCCCAATGAGGCTATCGATCTGGCCATTGTTGGCATTGTCGACACGCTTTCTCGCTAGGAGGAACTATGGCGATTTATACCCGAACAGGCGATGCCGGTACGACAGCGCTCTTTAGCGGACAGCGCGTCAGTAAAACACACCCGCGCGTTGAGGCTTACGGCACGCTGGACGAACTCAACGCGGCGTTGAGTCTGTGCGTCTGCGCGGCACAAAGCCTGCAACACCGTGTGTTACTTGAAGAAATTCAGTTACGGCTGTTTTGGTTCAGTGCCGAACTGGCCAGTGAAAGCGAACAGCCCACGCCCGCCCAACGCTACATCAGCTCGGAAGACATTGCAGCACTTGAGGCTGCCATCGATACCGCGATGGCGCGAGTGCCTCCCCTGCACAGTTTTATTTTGCCCGGACGCTGTGAAGCCGCCAGCCGTCTGCACTTCGCCCGCACGCTTGCCCGTCGTGCTGAAAGACGTCTTGTCGAACTCTCTACAGATGCCTCCATCCGACAGGTACTGATGCGCTATATCAACCGCCTGTCCGATTGCTTATATGCGCTCGCCAGGTCTGAAGATTATGACGCGCACCAAAACACGCTCATTCAGAAGGTGGCTGAGCGTTACGTGGCAGCGACCCAGACATCGGCAGTTCAGGAGTCTGCTATGTCATTGTCATTTCAGGAACTCCATCAGCTTACGCGTACGGCGGTAGCGCGTGCACAAGCACTCAAAGTTCCTGTTGTCATCAGCATTGTGGATGCAAACGGTACACAAACAGTGACCTGGCGCATGCCCGATGCCCTGCTCGTCAGTAGCGAGCTGGCACCGAAAAAAGCGTGGACCGCCGTGGCGATGAAAACCGCCACCCATGAACTGAGCGCAGCGGTGCAACCGGGCGCCGCACTTTACGGTCTGGAAAGCCATATGCAGGGAAAAGTCGTCACGTTTGGTGGCGGATACGCACTATGGCGAGAAGGTTTACTCCTTGGGGGTCTTGGCATCAGCGGAGGAAGCGTTGAGCAGGATATGGACATTGCAGAAACCGCCATTGCGGCGATTAACGTGAGAACACATCAATGAATACGTCAGAACTTGAAACCCTTATCCGCACTATTTTGACTGAACAGCTCGAACCGGCAAAAGCAGAGATAAAGGGTGGCGGTATTTTTCCATCCGTCGGTGAAGCAATCGATGCCGCGCATCAGGCCTTTTTACGTTATCAGCAATGCCCACTGAAAACCCGTAGCGCCATTATTAGCGCTCTGCGGGAAGAACTGACACCTCATCTGGCCTCGTTGGCGGCAGAAAGCGCAACCGAAACGGGAATGGGCAACAAAGAAGATAAATTTCTCAAAAATAAAGCCGCGCTGGATAACACCCCCGGTATTGAAGATCTAACCACAACCGCCCTCACCGGTGATGGCGGCATGGTGCTATTTGAATATTCCCCCTTTGGCGTAATGGGTTCCGTTGCTCCTAGCACCAACCCAACGGAAACCATTATTAACAACAGCATCAGTATGTTAGCTGCGGGGAATAGCGTTTATTTCAGCCCGCATCCGGGCGCTAAAGTGGTTTCACTCAAGCTGATTGCCATGATTGAAGATATTGCCTTTCGCTGCTGCGGGATCCGAAATCTTGTTGTCACAGTCACAGAACCCACTTTTGAAGCTACCCAGCAGATGATGGCGCACCCTAAAATCGCAGTTCTGGCGATTACCGGTGGCCCGGGAATTGTGGCTATGGGTATGAAAAGCGGGAAAAAAGTCATTGGTGCCGGTGCCGGAAATCCACCCTGCATCGTTGATGAAACCGCCGATCTGGTTAAGGCCGCGGAAGACATCATCAACGGCGCATCGTTTGATTACAATCTGCCCTGCATTGCCGAGAAAAGCCTGATTGTTGTTGAAGCGGTTGCCGAACGACTGATTCAACAAATGCAGTCTTTTGGGGCATTACTGCTAAATAGCGAAGAAGTAGACAAACTACGCGCCGCCTGTCTGCCAGAGGGAATGGCGAATAAGAAGCTTGTCGGAAAAAGTCCGGCAGCACTACTGGAAGCAGCGGGTATACCCGTTCCGACAAAAGCGCCTCGTCTGTTGATAGGCGTCGTCAAGGCTGACGATGTGTGGGTTACCAGCGAACAGTTGATGCCCATGCTCCCTGTCGTGACGGTTAACGATTTTGACAGTGCGCTAACGTTGGCGCTGAAGGTTGAAGAGGGACTGCACCATACTGCCATTATGCACTCGCAAAATGTGTCGCGTTTGAATCTTGCTGCTCGCACGTTGCAAACGTCTATTTTTGTGAAAAATGGCCCCTCTTACGCCGGTATTGGCGTCGGCGGCGAAGGTTTCACCACCTTTACCATCGCCACCCCAACCGGTGAAGGGACAACGTCTGCGCGAACGTTTGCACGTTCTCGTCGTTGCGTGCTGACCAACGGTTTTTCTATCCGCTAATGAGGCCGTAATGAATAGCTTTTCACTGCAAACTCGATTGTACAGCGGCCAGGGCAGTTTGAGCGTGCTCAAACGCTTCACGAATAAACATATCTGGATTATTTGCGATGGTTTTCTTGCGCGTTCGCCGCTGATTGCAACGCTGCGCGATGCGTTACCTGCGGATAATCGCATTAGCGTGTTCAGTGATATCACACCCGATCCTACCATCAATACGGTAGTACAAGGGATTGCGCAAATGCAGTCCCTGCGACCGGATGTGGTGATTGGCTTTGGTGGAGGGTCGGCGCTTGATGCAGCAAAAGCGATTGTCTGGTTCAGCCGTCAGTTTGGCATCGAAATCGAAACCTGTGTAGCCATTCCGACCACTAGCGGCACAGGCTCTGAAGTGACCAGCGCCTGCGTGATCGGCGATCCGGAGAAAGGCATTAAATATCCGTTATTTAATAATGCCCTCTACCCGGATATGGCGATCCTTGACCCAATGCTGGTGGTCAGCGTACCGCCTGCCATCACCGCCAATACCGGAATGGACGTGCTGACGCATGCGCTTGAAGCGTACGTTTCCACCAAGGCCAGCGACTTCACTGACGCGCTGGCTGAAAAAGCAGCGCAAATTGTCTTCCAGTATCTGCCCATCGCCGTCAGCAAAGGCGATTGCCTGGCTACCCGCGGAAAAATGCACAACGCCTCGACCCTCGCGGGGATGGCGTTTAGCCAGGCCGGGCTTGGGATTAACCATGCCATTGCGCATCAACTTGGCGGTCAGTTTCATCTGCCGCACGGGCTTGCCAATGCACTGATCCTGACCTCTGTGATTCATTTTAATGCCCGCGATCCCAGGGCCGCAAAACGGTATGCCCGCTTCGCGAAGGCCTGCCACTTATGCCCTGATAACGCAAACGATACGGCGGCACTCAATGCGCTAATTCATCATATTGAGCAACTCAAAAAACAGTGTGCGTTACCCTCTTTCACAGACGCGCTCAAAGACGGAAAGCAAACCTGGTCACAGCGTATTCCCTCGATGGTTCAGGCGGCTCTGGCGGATGCCACGCTGCAAACGAATCCCCGCGATGCTGATGCCGCTGCCATCCAGGAACTGCTTGAGGAATTATTATGAATACAGCCATGACGGCTGAACCCATTTGTTATGATGCTCAGACAATACGCGATCGCGTGCGCGCTGCAGGTGTAGTGGGAGCCGGTGGTGCCGGCTTTCCTGCCCATGTAAAACTGCAGGCGCAGGTCGATACGTTTCTGGTCAATGCTGCAGAATGCGAGCCGATGCTGAAGGTTGATCAGCAATTAATGGCCGTGCAGGCGGCCCGACTGATACGCGGCGTGCAGTATGCCATGAAGACCACTGGCGCCAGCGCCGGCATTATCGCCCTTAAAGAAAAATATCAGAAAGCCATCAGTGCGTTAACACCTCTCCTGCCCGCCGATATCAGGTTACACATTTTGCCTGATGTCTACCCGGCTGGCGATGAAGTGCTGACAATCTGGATGGCAACCGGACGGCGGGTGCCTCCTGCTGCTCTCCCGGTTAGTGTGGGCGTGGTGGTCAATAACGTCCAGACCGTGCTTAACATCGCACGAGCCGTTGAACAGCAGTTCCCCGTTACGCGTCGTACATTAACCGTCAATGGCGCAGTTGCCCGGCCGGTTACCCTGACCGTGCCTGTCGGTATGTCGCTGCGCGAAGTGCTGGCACTGGCTGGCGGCGCTACCGTCGATGACCCCGGATTTATTAACGGCGGTCCTATGATGGGCGGTCTGATTACTTCTCTGGATACGCCAGTCAGTAAAACGACCGGTGGCCTGCTGGTGCTACCGAAATCCCATGCGCTGATCCAGCGACGAATGCAGGATGAACGGACCGTGCTCTCAGTTGCCAAAACCGTTTGCGAGCAGTGCCGCTTGTGCACGGATCTGTGTCCACGACACTTGATTGGTCATGAACTCTCACCACATTTGCTGGTTCGCGCGGTCAACTATCAGCAGGCCGCCACACCGCAATTACTGCTTACCGCCCTGACTTGCTCAGAATGCAACGTCTGTGAAAGCGTGGCCTGTCCGGTGGGGATTTCTCCGATGCGCATTAACCGCATGCTCAAACGCGAGCTACGTGCGCTCAATCATCGTTATGAAGGCCCGTTAAACCCTGAAGATGAAATGGCGAAGTACCGTCTGATTCCGGTGAAACGGCTTATTACCAAACTGGGTCTCAGTGACTGGTATCACGATGCACCATTAGACCAGACAGATCATCCCACTGAAAAAACAACGTTGTTGTTACGCCAGCATATTGGTGCCAGTGCCATTCCTTGTGTGCAAAAAGGGGAGCGCGTTGTGCGCGGCCAATGTGTTGCAGAGATACCCGAGGGTGCATTAGGTGCGCCGGTTCACGCCAGTATTGACGGTATTGTCAGCGAAATCACAGATCAGTCCATCACGGTAATAAGAGGTTAACCATGTCTCAGGCTATAGGGATTTTAGAACTCACCAGCATTGCCAAAGGAATGGAAGCCGGCGATGCGATGCTGAAAAGCGCTAATGTGAATTTGCTGGTCAGTAAAACCATCTGCCCGGGAAAATTTTTGCTGATGCTGGGTGGTGATGTTGGCGCAATACAGCAGGCCATTGCCACAGGAACCTCACTTGCTGGAGATATGCTCGTCGACAGCCTGGTCCTGCCTAACATTCATGCCAGCGTTCTGCCGGCGATCAGCGGACTCAATAGTGTAGATAAACGTCAGGCGGTAGGGATTGTTGAAACCTGGAGCGTTGCGGCTTGTATTTGTGCCGCCGACCGCGCGGTAAAAGCCTCCAATGTCACGCTGGTAAGAGTGCATATGGCGTTTGGTATTGGCGGTAAGTGCTACATGGTTGTCGCGGGCGATGTTTCCGATGTGAATAACGCCGTGACGGTCGCCAGCGAAAGTGCGGGTGAAAAAGGTCTGCTGGTCTATCGCTCGGTGATCCCACGTCCGCATGAAAGCATGTGGCGCCAAATGGTGGAGGGGTGATGGAAATGCAGCCGACGACGGATCGTATGATTCAGGAATATGTGCCCGGAAAACAGGTCACACTGGCGCATCTTATCGCTAATCCCGGTAAAGATTTGTTCAAGAAACTGGGCCTGCAGGATTCAGTCTCGGCGATTGGCATTTTAACCATTACGCCCAGCGAAGCCTCCATTATCGCCTGTGATATCGCCACTAAATCGGGCGCGGTAGAGATTGGTTTTCTGGACCGCTTTACCGGCGCAGTCGTATTAACCGGCGATGTTTCAGCCGTTGAGTACGCGCTGAAGCAGGTTACCCGCACGCTGGGCGAAATGATGCGTTTCACCGCCTGCCCGATTACGCGGACGTGATGTGATGAAACGCATCATGCTCATTGGTCCCAGCCAGTGCGGGAAGACATCGCTCACCCAGTGTATGCGTGGCGAGGCGCTTCATTATCAGAAAACCCAGGCTATTGTCTGGTCCCCCATGGCAATAGACACACCCGGTGAATATCTGGAGAACCGCTGCCTGTACAGCGCGCTGCTGGTCAGCGCCTGTGAAGCCGACGTTATCGCGCTGGTGCTCAACGCTGACGCCCCGTGGTCACCTTTTTCTCCCGGATTTACCGGCCCCATGAACCGGCCCGTTATCGGTCTGGTGACCAAAGCCGATTTAGCTAACCCGCAGCGCATTGCCCTCATCGAAAGCTGGTTGGTGCAGGCAGGGGCGCAAAACGTTTTTATTACCAGCGCGGTGAACAATACCGGCGTTGATGAGATGTTCAATTTTCTGCACGCAAAGGAATCGTCATGTCTCACAAAATAATGGCCATTAATGCAGGCAGCTCTTCTCTGAAGTTTCAGTTACTGGCGATGCCGCAGGGCGAGATGCTCTGTCAGGGGCTGTTCGAGCGCATCGGGATGCCTGATGCAAAGGTCACGATAAAAACACCGGTGCAAAAATGGCAGGAAACACTGCCGATTGCCGATCACCGTGAAGCGGTAACGCTGTTACTGGAAAAACTGCTCAGTCACGGCATCATTAATAGCTTACAAGACATCAACGGTGTTGGGCATCGCGTCGCACACGGCGGAGAATCCTTTAAAGATTCAGTTTTAGTCACCGATGAATCGCTGGCAGAAATAGAACGTCTGGCAGAACTGGCTCCGTTGCATAACCCGGTTAATGCGCTGGGTATTGCTGTTTTTCGCCAACTGTTACCGGCGACACCTGCTGTAGCAGTTTTCGATACGGCCTTCCATCAGACGCTCGACGAGCCTTCTTTTATTTATCCCCTGCCCTGGCGTTATTATTCGGAGCTGGGTATTCGTCGCTACGGCTTCCATGGTACCAGCCACAAATACGTCAGCCATACGCTGGCTGAAAAACTGGGCGTTCCGCTCAGCGCTCTGCGAGTTGTGTGTTGCCATCTGGGCAACGGCAGCAGCATCTGCGCCATCAAGGGCGGACAATCCGTTAATACGTCAATGGGCTTTACCCCACAGTCTGGCGTGATGATGGGCACCCGTAGCGGCGACATCGATCCGTCCATTTTGCCGTGGATTGCCCAACGAGAAGGTAAAACACCACAGCAGCTAAATCAGCTACTCAACAACGAGTCGGGGTTACTTGGCGTATCCGGCATATCACCTGACTACCGTGACGTGGAACAGGCGGCTGATAGCGGAAACCGTCAGGCAGCGCTGGCGCTGACGCTGTTTGCCGAACGAATTCGTGCCACCATTGGCAGCTACATTATGCAAATGGGCGGTCTGGATGCGCTGGTGTTTACCGGTGGTATCGGCGAAAACTCTGCTCGTGCCCGGGCAGCAATTTGCCACAACCTCAATTTCTTAGGGCTGGCGGTAGATGAGGATAAAAACCAACATAATGCGACCTTCATTCAGACAGAAAACGCGATGGTCAAAGTGGCCGTCATCAATACCAACGAAGAGCTGATGATCGCGCAAGACGTAATGCGTATAGCGATTGCAGAAACTGTGACGCTGAGCATTCCCGCTTAACACTGCTGCGCCGCAGATTGCGGCACATCATGGTAATAGCGCGATCGCCATGACACTATGCGCCGAAGATTGCTAATCACAAAGGTGAAAAGACGTGGCTGTTGCGCAATGCCCCGCATCATGCGGAGAACTTATCCAGGGCTGGATTCTGGGCAGCGAGAAATTGGTCTCCTGCCCGGTTGAATGGTACAGCACCGTTGAAGTCAGCTCCGGATCGCCGCTTGCCGATGAGCGGCCTCTTTCACGGTCGATGGTTGATCGCTTGTTGCAGCACTGGCAATATCCGGCACATGTCAGTCAGGATATTCGTATTGATATCCACTCCACGATCCCCATCGCCAAAGGGATGGCCAGCAGTACGGCAGATATTGCCGCCACCGCCATCGCTACCGCCCACCATCTGGGCCATCAGTTAGATGAAGCCACGTTAGCGCAGCTTTGCGTTTCGCTCGAACCTACCGACAGCACCGTTTTTCGCCAGTTAACGCTTTTTGATCATAACGACGCATCCACTCAGATCGCCTGTGAAGCGCAGCCCCACCTCGACCTGCTGGTTCTCGAAAGCCCAGAAACGTTACGCACGGCAGACTATCACCGGATCCCGCGCCAGGCCGGGTTACAGGCAGGCGCACCTGCCCTCAGACGAGCTTGGGAAAAAGTGCAGGAAGCTTGCTCAAGTCAAAACCCGTACCGGATGGGCGAAGCGGCCACGCTAAGCGCCATTGCCAGCCAGATGTTGTTGCCAAAACCGGATTTCGATTCGTTATTATCGCTGGTTGAAGAATGTGATTTATACGGTGTGAACGTTGCCCACAGCGGCAGCGTGGTTGGCCTGATGCTGGACAGAACGCGTCATGACATTGACTACATCAAATGGATGCTGGTGCAGAAAAAACTGACTACACACTGGCCGGAACAGCATTTGCTACGGATGGTAACGGGCGGGGTTGAATTACAGTAGAGACGATAGGGGCCACATTACACCCCTATCGTTTGCAACAATTACTCTGCTTTCGCTTCGCCGTTTTTCACTTCGCCCATGGCTTTGAGCTTTTTAGAAATGTCGCGACGCTCTTTAGAGATCTCGGCATTTTTGATGATGTAATCATCCACGCGATCTTCATAGTCGCTTTTCATGCTGGCAATAATGCCCTGGATCGCTTCAACGCTCATACCTGGCTTGATGTAGTCGCTCAGGTTGTCCAGCAGCAGGACACGTTTCTGGTTGTCACGGATCTTTTTCTCAACGTCCTGGATTTCACGTTGCAGTTTGTTCTTACGACGGAACAGACGAACAAATTCCAGCACGTCCTGGAAAGAAGGCTTGGTAGTTTCCATTTTTACACCCCTGATAATGTGAGATTCGGATTCGTTTAAACAACGGCTAAAGTGGGTCAACATTACTTTCATGCCCGCCATACTTCAAGTTGCATCTGCATTGACAATACACGGTTGAAACCTGAATTATCGAGGGTAAAGCCATTGCAGTTACCAATGGTTTTAGCCTTTTTCAGTATCATACCCTTAATCGTTGCTGAATCGAAGCAGCAGTAGAACCAATCCCCTCATCTGCGCTTTATTTGCGCAAAGCACGACAGATTAAATGTGAGAGGAGTTCCAGCTGTCGTGCCATCTCCATATTCAGCCAGACATAACCATGAATAGGTGTTTCTGCAACGTTGTCGCCCTTATGTTCATCAATCAGCTGACGCATCTCGGTCACCGTATCATTGAGTTTTTCGGTGTTGGCAAGCACCGGCTGCGGATTACCTTCATAGAGAGCGTGCGTTATCGTCAGCAGTGCCTGTTGCATTCTGAGCTGAGTTTCACGCAGCGTATGCGCATTCAACATCACAAAATGACTGGACCGCGTTGCCCACAGCGCGTTGATTTGCAGTTCAAGCATGCACACCAGATTTCGATTAATCGTTTGAATGGCTTCAAAAACTGATTTTTGAATGCGCGTTTCTTTGCTGGCCGGAATGATTAAGCCGCGCATTTTAACGACGTCACTCAGCAACTGCTGTAAGTGCTTATCCAGCCGGGGTTGTTCGAGTAAGTTGGGTGATAGCGCAGCCTGATATACACGGTTATAGCCGGTAATGCAGTGCGCCAGCTGAATACGCCAGTGTATAAATGCGCGTTGCGGCCAGATCCAGGTAAACAGCATTGCCAGTAGCGAGCCGAGAATCACATCCCCCCCGCGCCAGAGTGCCGTGTTCATATCGCCCGCAGGTGCGCCAACCACAACGGCCAACGTGATGCCGATCAGCAGCGCCTGATACGGTTTTTTACCCAATGCCAGCCAGCCGCACAGGAACATCGCCACCGCACACCATATCAGCATCAGCGGCAATGAAAAGAGCTCCAGCCGGAGCGCCACCAGCCCAAGGACCGAACCCAGAATCGTGCCACCAATACGTTCAAAAGCTCGGGGGACGACATTGCCCCAAAAGGAAATCGGCCCCATGATCACCACCAGCGTGATCAGAGGCCAGGTACCTTCAGGGATGTCCAGCAGGCGAACCAGCAGAAAAGTGAGAAGAAACGCCAGCGAGATGCGCATACCATGCACCACACGATAATGACGATACAAGCGAATTTCAAAAGGACTCAGTGACTTATCTGCACGCACTCATGCACTCCGTCAGGGAATAGCAAAGAACAGAATTGTACCTGTTTTTTCAGTGAAAACATTACCGTTATCAACAGGCCTTTTATCCTGATTCACACCCAAAACCGTTACTTCGCCTGCACCGGCACGTACATTTCAATATCCCAGTATCCGTCCTCCATGCCATTGTTTCGGTAAATTTCAAAACACGGTTTGGCCGATAACTGCCAGGACGAATCCTGCAACAGACGGTCAAAAAACTGATACCAGGGTGTGGCAAAGTCATGGTTTTCAACACGGGCAACGGCCACGGCATAGTCGCCGCCCGCCAGTTCAGTCAGGATCACCCCTTCGCTGTTTTCGGGGATCTCAAAACCTTCAGGCACTGAAACTACGGTATCGCAGCGCAGTTTATCTGCCGGAACCACGTCTGGGTTGTCGTAATAGACGGCTATCCATTCCAGCGGCACAATCTGGTTACCGTCGACCCACATAACCAGCTGTTCAAACCCCTGCTTTACCGTGTGTTCCCACGGTCCAACCATGTGAAACCCGGCAATCCTGCGTCTTTCTACCTGCTTTATCTCATACTCCATATAACCTCCCGCATGTCACTGTATAAAAACACAGTATAATTTCTGCGTATTACGGCCTCAAGGAAATAGTGATTATTATGTGAGCAGATTCGCAGTCTTGCCAGTTTGGTGCACAAACAGAAATCTACACCTTATGGTGAAAATAATCGCTCAGGCGCGAAAACACGCCCCCCTCACCGACTGACTCCAGCGTCATCAGCGGCCAATGCGCCACCAGCTGATCCCGGTCGTAGAGTTCAATTTCGCCCACGCGCTGATGTGCGGCAATGGGGGCGACCAGCTCTTTCTTATCAAGCACATACTTTGCTTTAATATTCGCCACTTCGGCTTTAGGCAGCGCCATCCAAAAATCCTGCTCGGTACCGAGACTGATTTTTTCTTTATCGCCATACCAGATCCGCTCAACGCCGACCTGCTTACCACTACGCAGAACCTGCACCGTGTCAAAGTTTTGCTGTCCCCATTGCAGCAGCTTACGCGCCTGATCTTCACGCCCCTTTGCACTCTCGGCCCCCATTACAACGGCGATTAATCGACGCTGTCCGTCTACCGCAGATGCAATCAGGTTAAACCCGGCACCAGAGGTATGTCCCGTTTTTAGCCCATCCACGTTCAGGGTTTTATCCCACAATAAACCGTTACGGTTCTGCTGGGTGATGCCGTTCCAGGTGAGGCTTTTCTCGCTGTACATATGATAGAAATCAGGCTCGCCGTGAATGATAGCCCTCGATAACACAGCCAGATCGTAAGCCGAACTGTGCTGGCCTGGGGCATCCAGTCCGTGCACCGTTTCAAAATGGGTGTCCTGCAACTTCAGCTTTTGCACATAACTGTTCATCATCGCGACAAACTGTGGCTGCCCACCGGCGATATAATCCGCCAGCGCAACGCAGGCATCGTTGCCGGAATCGACAATTAAGCCGCGACTTAAATCACGTACTGAAACGCGGTCACCTTGTTTTAAAAACATTAACGATGAACCGACAAATACCGGATTGTCTTTCGCCCACGCGTCACGCCCAACGGTGACAATATCTGACGGGCTAATACGCTGGCTGTCGATGGCGCGATCCACAACATAGCCGGTCATCAGCTTGGTCAGACTGGCGGGGTTACGCTGCTGGTGCTCATTCCCTGCGGTAAGAATTTGGCCTGTGGTGTAATCCATCAGCACCCACGCACCCGCATTGATAGCCGGAGGTTGGGGAGCAAAACTGGCGACATCCGCCGCAAAGGCGGAGGAAAAACTCATCGCGAAAAGGGAAGCGGCAATAAACAAACGGCGTTTCAACAGCATGTCCTCAGGAAAAGGAAAAATAGCCGTTCTTTTTACGGAAATTCTGAAGAACAAACAGGGATAAATTGCAAGAAAATGTGACTTAAGGCACATTTTCTTGCAATGGAATGCAGGTATCAGATAAACCGGTAGTGATAAATTCGCACTATATTACCCTTTACGCGGTGATACATCTGCGTGATGGCTGCGATGCCGGTGATAGCCGTCGATCATGCTGCGAAAGATTTGCCCCGGCGTGTCGCCCAGCGTGCACAGGTAGATATGCGCACAAATAAACAGAATGCCAATAATCGCCAACGCCATATGCAACACCAGCATAACCGGACCTGCGCCGATAACTTGTGGGTAAAGACACAACAAACCGCTGATGATCAACAACGGTACCAGCGCATACATGATGGCCAGATAGGCCAGTTGTTGTAGCGGGTTAAATTTACTCTCTGCCGTCGCGGCAAACGGATGCGCTTCCCCCTTCATTATCCCATACAGGTAAAAGCGCGTTTGCTGCAGGCAGCGCGAAATCAGTCCGCTACATTTCACCCGATAGTGGCAACCGTTGCCGGTGGTGGCATTTATCAGCACGAAACCCACCCAGAAGGCCAGTAATGCAAAGCCACACCAGGTGTGTACCTGCACCATGAGCGCCACCGGTCCAATCGAAAAGTGACCAAACAAACCGCTCACCAACAGCAGAACGAACAACAGCGCATTTCCCCAGTGCCAGCGGCGGACCGCTAACGAGTAGAGGTAGTCACGATGCTCTTCACCGGTTGCGGTTTTAGGTGCCAGCATCCGGCGCAGCAGCGCGTGCGCCACCAGACCCACAATCATCAGCAGGATGACCACACCTGCGTAAATGAGCCACTGCGGCCAGTAGTCCGGCGCATAGTTAAGCTCTGCTCCCCAGATAGCATTCATACTTTCCCCTCCTGATGATACTCTTTACGCCGATAAAGACTCACCTCACCACTGCGCGTATCCTGCTGGCGATATACCTCTTTTTGACTTATCCAGTGCTGGATCTCCGGGTCATCGCGACGGCCAAACTTCAGCGCATCGGTTGGACAAACAGAAACACAGGCCGGCGCTTGCCCGGCATCGAGGCGGGTATCTGCACAAAAATTGCATTTGTCAGCGATACTCGTTTGCGGATTCAGATAACGTACATGAAACGGACAGGCCGCAACACAATAGTCGCAGCCAATACAGCGCGACTTGTCCACCTGCACAATACCGTTTTCGTCACGAAATGAAGCACCGGTCGGGCAAACGCTCACGCAGGGCGCATCTTCACAGTGCTGGCAAGAAACTCGCACAAACTGAAAATGAGACAGGACGTCTGACTCTTTTTCCGGGGTGCGGATCTGCACCTGCAGGCGGCTGTACCCCCCCGGCACATCGTTCAGAACCTTGCAGGCAACCGTACATGCCTGGCAGCCAATGCAGCGTTTTTCGTCATGCAGCATGACATAGGGATTTGTGGATTGATTCATGATGTTCTCCTTGTTCATGCCCGACGCAGCGTCACGCCAGCGGTGTGCACCACCGTTCCGGAAACCGGACTGGTCACGTGCGGAAGTAAATTACCGCAGTGAATACCGTGCGTTGTTGCCGCCGTTTTGCCCCGGCCTTGGCGCCAAACCCCATATAAACAAACAGCGTATCGGGTCGAATACCGGCCGTGACCAGCGCCTTACCTTTTTCTTTGCCGGTGGCGTTTTCCAGCCAGATGTCGTCACCGCTTTTAATCCCTTTTTCACGCGCGGTCGTCGGGTGGATCCACACCGCGTTGTCCCACATCAGTTCACTGAGTAAAGGCACATATTGCGTCGCTCCGTTGGTGTGAACCGCCACCTTGCCCTGGATGAAATAGAGTTCATTTTCACCCTTCAGGGCAAAATTGCGGGCGCGTGGAATACCGTAGCCGGGAAGTAACGATTCCAGCTCTGCGGAATAAAGCTCGATTTTGCCTGACGGGGATTTGAATCGCAGTTGCTCCCCGTAGGTACCATCGCTGTCCGCGGGCACTGCGCCAGGATAGCGCTCGACAAACTGGCGCACGGTCTCAGGTTCACGAAATAACAGCGGTACGCCCCACTCCCGGTATCCCTTCTGACGCAGTTCTGCGGATAAGGCGTGCTCGCCATTGAGCTGGTACAGCTGGCGCGTCTGCATATCCTGCCACGGGTAAAATTGCCCGAGACCCAACTTTTCACCCAGCTCTTTCCAGATTTGCCAGCTCGGACGAGCATCGCCAATGGGCTCAACTACCTGTTGGCGTAATGCATAGGCTGGATTCAGCCCTGACATATCAGAGACTTCTTCATCACGCTCAAGGTAGGTGCATTCCGGTAACAGATAGTCAGCATAGGCCGCGCTTTCACTTAAATAGACGTCGCAGCTGACCACCAGATCCAGTTGTTCCACGGTTTTGACCAGATCGGGTCGGCAGGTCACGGTCTGGAAAGGATTATGTCGGGACATGATCCATCCCTTCACCGGGTAAGGAGTCTGCTTTAACACGGCATCAATAATGCTTTGCACGACCCCACCACCCGCGGCGATGTATTTAAACTGCGGTGCCACCAGATCAATGCGCTGCGCGGTTGGCTTCGGTAATTTCACATCCGGTTTTGCCAGCACCGGCGCGACCTTTTCGCCAGCCAGCTTGTTGTAGGTTGCCGCCGCCTTTTTCTGGTACATGCCACCTTCACGTTCGATATTGCCCAGCAGTACGTTGAGGGTGAAGATCATCCGCCGCATGTCGATCTCTTCCTGAGAAAACGTCGCGCGGTGGCCTGGGCTGACGATGGCACGAGGCGCGCTGGCCGCCATTTCTCGGGTTACGCGGGTAATAACCTCAGCAGGAACATCAGCCAGCTTTTGCGCCCATTCAGGCGTTGTCTCTTGTACGGCCTCTGCCAGCTGTGCAAACCCCGTGGTGTAACGCTCCACAAACTGCGCGTCATACAGGTTTTCTTTAATCATGACGTGGCACATTGCCATCAGTACCGGCAAGTCGCCGCCAGGCCTGATGGCATGCCATTCATCCGCTTTACTGGAAAATACGGACAAGCGAGGATCGAAGCTGACCATCTTCGCGCCTCTCTCCTGTGCGGTCATCAATTCGTGCGTGTCGGCAACCTCAATACCTTCATAGAGGTTATGGCCAAAAGAGACCATATAATGGGTGTTGGCGATGTCCATGGCCAGATCGCCGCCCATCATCACTTTAGCGGCAATGGATTTCCCGGCGGGACATGTCGAGGCATGGGTAAAGGTATTCGGCGAACCGAAGGCCGTCGCCAGGTAAAATAAATGACCGGAAAGCGAGCCGGATTTAGAAGAGAAGACAACGCCCTGAGGACCATATTGCGCTTTTATGGCACTCATCTTTTCGGCAATTTCTTGATAGGCTTGCTGCCAGCTAATGACCTGCCATTCTCCAGCGCCACGCGGTCCGGTGCGCTTCATCGGTTTAACAATACGGTGCGGATCGTTAACCAGGCTCACGCCGCTGCCCCCTCGGGCACAGACCCGGGTACCCTGCTGCGGCGCATTAGGGTTCCCCTGGATGAAAACGGTTTTATTATTAATGACCTGAGCTTGAATGGGACAGCGAAATGAACACATTTCGCACAGACTTGGCGTGAGTGAGGTTTTCCCCTTGATACTCTCTGGTGCATTACGCGCCAGTGCCCCCGGTGGAAAAGTTCCTATTGCGCATGCGGAGCAGCCAATACCCACGCCGCGCAAAAAGTTACGCCGACTAATGCTCATATAACCTCCTGTTATTAGATATATCCAATTATTATATGGAGTTTATATTATTAATTTTTAACCTCACTCACATTTCCTTACAATGAAGCGAGAACATCCTGATGAATCAGAACCTATTGTTTACAAAGATTTTTAAAACTTCCAAAACTCAACAATTAACCGTAAAAATAACAATAATGGTTATCAATCAAATTATTAAAATGAAATTACCCTTGATGATAATCATGCCAATAAATACAGTTTCGGTCGTTTAATTAATTCAAGAAATATATAAAAGCACCGTTCATCTCAATTTTATTGCGACCTGATTCCCCGAACAGATAATCGCTTTGCTGATTACCTCACTATTTTTTGGTACTCTTATAAAAGCGCTAAATTGATCCCGGACATAACTGAACAATGAATGACGGCAAGCAGCACCCTACGTTTCTCTTCCACGATTACGAAACCTTTGGTACCCATCCGGCGCTGGACAGGCCCGCGCAATTTGCGGCCATCCGCACGGATAACGATTTCAACATTATCGGCGATCCAGAGGTTTTTTATTGCAAGCCTGCGGACGACTATCTGCCGCACCCGGAAGCGGTACTTATCACCGGTATTACTCCGCAGGAAGCGCGTGAAAAAGGAGAGAACGAAGCAACGTTTGCTGCCCGCATTCACGCCCTGTTTACCGTGCCCAAAACCTGTATTGTGGGCTATAACAATGTGCGCTTCGACGACGAAGTGACGCGCAATATCCTGTACCGCAATTTCTACGACCCCTACGCCTGGAGTTGGCAGCACGATAATTCACGTTGGGATTTACTGGATGTCATGCGCGCCTGTTATGCCCTGCGTCCGGAAGGCATTAACTGGCCAGAAAACGACGACGGGTTACCCAGTTTCCGCCTTGAGCATTTGACCAAAGCCAACGGCATTGAACACGCCAACGCCCACGATGCGATGGCCGACGTGTACGCCACCATTGCGATGGCGCAGTTGGTTAAGTCGCGTCAGCCTCGTCTGTTCGACTATCTCTATAGCCACCGGAACAAGCACAAGCTGGCCGCCCTGATCGATGTCCCACAAATGAAACCGTTGGTTCATGTCTCCGGCATGTTCGGCGCATGGCGCGGCAATACCAGCTGGGTTGCGCCGCTCGCCTGGCACCCGGACAATCGCAACGCGGTCATCATGGTTGACTTAGCCGGTGATATTTCTCCCCTGCTTGAGCTGGACAGCGACACGCTGCGTGAGCGCCTTTACACCGCCAAAGCCGACCTGGGCGATAACGTAGCGGTACCCGTGAAACTGGTGCACATCAACAAATGCCCGGTTCTGGCTCAGGCCAACACGCTACGCCCGGAAGATGCTGACCGACTGGGAATTAACCGTCAGCATTGTCTGGATAACCTCAAAATCCTGCGTGAAAACCCGCAGGTTCGCGATAAAGTGGTGGCTATTTTTTCCGAGGCAGAACCCTTCACACCGTCAGACAACGTGGATGCCCAACTGTATAACGGTTTTTTCAGCGATGCCGACCGCGCCGCGATGAAAATCGTGCTGGAAACCGACCCACGCAATTTACCGGCACTGGATGTTACCTTTGTTGATAAGCGTATTGAAAAGCTGCTGTTTAATTACCGCGCGCGTAACTTCCCCGGCACGCTGGATGAGGCTGAACAGCAGCGCTGGCTGGAACATCGCCGTCAGGTGTTTACCGCAGAGTTTTTACAGCAATATGCCAATGAATTGCAGATGCTGAGTCAACAGTACGCTGATAATAAAGAGAAACTGGTGCTGCTGAAATCACTCTGGCAATACGCCGAAGAGATTGTGTAAGAAGAGAAACTAACACGCAGGTAATAAAAAACCGGAGAACATGTCTCCGGTTAGGCAATTTGCCGGATGGTGGCGCAAGGCCCCCAGTCCGGCAAACATCAATTACTGCGCGATATCTTCGTACTGTGGAACCGGATTGCGGAAGCTTTTGGTCACGCAAGCCAGGTAAACCAGACCAATACCCGCCCAGATCAGACCCAGAACCATCGAGCTTTCTTCCAGGTTAACCCACAGTGCGCCGACGGTCAGAGCACCACACACCGGCATGACCAGGTAGTTGAAGTGGTCTTTCAGCGTCTTGTTGCGTTTTTCGCGGATCCAGAACTGTGAAATCACAGACAGGTTCACGAAGGTAAACGCCACCAGCGCACCGAAGTTGATCAGCGCCGTCGCCGTCACCAGGTCAAATTTGATTGCCAGCAGCGCAATCGCACCCACCAGCAGCACGTTCCATGCAGGAGTACGCCATTTCGGGTGAATATAACCGAAGAAACGGGTCGGGAATACGCCATCGCGCCCCATCACGTACATCAGACGAGAAACGCCCGCATGTGCCGCCATACCGGATGCCAGTACGGTTACGCTGGAGAACACCAGCACGCCCCACTGGAAGGTTTTACCCGCAACGTACAGCATGATTTCCGGCTGTGACGCGTCCGGATCTTTAAAGCGAGAGATATCCGGGAAGTACAGCTGCAGGAAGTAGGAGGCACCAATAAAGATCAGGCCACCAATCAGCGCGGTCAGGAAGATAGCCTTCGGAATAACGCGCTCTGCGTCTTTGGTTTCTTCTGACAGCGAAGAGATGCCGTCAAAACCAAGGAACGAGAAGCACAGGATAGTTGCACCGGTAATCATCGGCACCACGTGCGCGCCTTCAGACCAGAATGGACGGGTGCTGGTCAGCGTGCCTGCGCCTTCGCCGTGCATAATGCCGTAAATAATCAGGCCAACAATCACCGCCACAATACCCATCTGCAAAATAACAATCAGGGTATTGAAGTTCGCGACGGCCTTGATGCTGCGCAGATTCGAGATGGTCATAAAGCCCACCAGCGCGACAACAAAGATCCACGACGGTACCGACGGCACTAGCGCTTCAAAGTAGATTTTAGCCAACAGGATGTTGATCATCGGCATGAACAGATAGTCCAGCAGCGATGACCAGCCCACCATAAAGCCTACGGTCGGGCTAATGGATTTCTGGGCATAGGTATACGCAGAGCCAGCTGACGGGAAACGGCGAACCAGTTTACCGTAGCTCAACGCAGTAAAGAGAATGGCAACCAACGCAAAAGCATAAGCCGTCGCGACATGACCATCGGTCAAGCCCGAAACGATACCAAATGTATCGAACAGCGTCATTGGTTGCATATAGGCCAGGCCCATCATAACAACCGGAACCAACGTAAGCGTTTTACGTAATTCCACGCGAGAGGTGTTTGGAGTAACGTTATGCGACATGGTCATTCCCCTTTACGGTGAATACGGTCGCGTAAGCAAAAAATTGCCCCATTTTTACGGATTCCTCAGCGACAACAACTGTCGGTTTTTAGTAAGTATCTATCCGGTACGAAGCCCGGCCTCTTTTATGAATGATTGGTTTGATGCAAAAAAATAACCGACGCGTATTAAAACGTCGGCTAATGTCATTTTTTGCAAGCGGCGTATTTTGCACTAAATTGGAGAGAAATAACAAGAGAATGAGATAGCCAAAAATAAATATTTTTCTCTAACTGTCTGATTTATCGACACTCGATTTTACATAAACGCCTGCGATAGCACTATTTGCTAAAATCTGATCTCGCCACCAGGCGCTGGCTAATCCTGACGTCTGTTCATTCCAGCCAATCCACACCGGTTCAAACATAATTTGTGCGACCACTTTCTTCTCTATCAGGGCACCGCTGTCCAAAAAACGTTGTGCCAGATAGCGCGGTAAATACCCGCATCCCAGCCCACTGATCTGCAGTTCCAGCTTGGTTTTAAAGTCAAAAACGGTGATTGCATCCTGATCGTCAAGCAGTTGAGAACCCGACAAGCTCGCCAGATGAGGACTGTCCCCCACCACAATGGCACGGAAACGTTTAATGGTACGCCGTTGCAGTGGTTCGTCTTCCTGCGCCAGCGGATGATGCGGTGCGATCACAAACACCTGTTCGAGGTCACCTAAACGCGCAAAACCAAAGTTACTCGCGGAAGGCGGTTCATGCATCGCCCCGACGATAATATCGGCCCGCCCTTGGGTGAGCGCCTCCCAGGAACCGCCCAGTACACCGTTGATAAATTTAAGCCGCGTGACGCTGTGGTGCAGGTAGAAGGATTCGATAAGCGGGGCCAGCAGTGAAAAAGGAAAAGTGTCATCCACGCCAATAACCAGCTGGTTCTCCCAACCTTCGTGCAGTTTGATGGCCTGTTTTTCGAGTTCGCGGACGGTATGCAGTACCTCCCGCCCCTTTTCCAGCAGCATCTGCCCGGTGCGGGTAAACTTCGCCCGATGCCCGCTGCGATCCAACAATTGAATATTCAGATCGCTTTCCAGCTTATGGACGGTATAACTCAGCGCGGACGGCGTCTTAAACAATTTTGCCGACGCCGCCGCGAAACTTCCCTCTTTATCTAACGCGTCGAGGATGATCAGAACGTCCAGCAGTGGTTTCATACTCGCCCCCTGGCGGTATATGACGGCACGCTGCTGGTCTGTCACTCCATCGGCATCACCAGCGGGTCGGGATACTGGTACTCAAACCCAAGTTCATTGCAAATTCGGTTGCCGTCAATGACTTTACCTTTACCGTTATCCACACCGTCCCGGAATTCCGGCGGCTCCAGCCCCAGCAAACGCGCCATCTGGGGATAGAACACATTACGCGCCGGATGCATAGGCGCACATATATTATAGATGTGTCCTCCTTTCGGTGCCTGGAGCAGCAAAGCGATCGCCGACACCACATCGTCCAGATGCACCAGATTGACGCCATGCTGTCCATCCGGTGCCGTTTTACCGGCGAAAAAACGCCCTGGGTGTCTGCCCGGACCAACCAACCCGGCGAGGCGCACAATGTCTACCGAGGTCCCCGGCAGGTTATGCAGCCAGTCCTCAAGTTCTTTCAGCACACGACCGCTTGCCGTCACCGGATTACGCGGCGAGCCTTCTTTCACGGCTCCCTGTACGTCACCATACACCGACGTCGAGCTGGTAAAAATAATCCGTGGAATGCGGTATGCCAGCGCACTGTCGACCAGCTCCTGCATCGCCTGCAGATAAAAATCTTCACCCGGACCGCTACGGCGGGCGGGCAGCGTGATGACCAGCGCATCGACATCCATCAGCGCATCGAGATCGTCTGACGCGCACACCAGCTCAGGTTCAAGGCGCAGCGAATAGCTTTCGATACCGCTCATACGGGCCGCTTCCACCCCATCCAGCGTGGTTTTGCTGCCGGTGACCTGCCAGCCTCGCGCCGCCAGCGACATGGCTAACGGCATGCCTAACCAACCTAACCCGACAATTGCGACCTTTTTCATGCCTTTTCTCCTGACTTTGAGCCTATTACCCAAGGCTACGACAGCTTACGGTGGCTGACAATTCATAGTATCAATATGAAATGAATTAATGATCAAAAAAAGCCCTTGCTTTCGGTGACTAAAGTGGTTTAGGTTAAAAGACATCAAATGAATAAACATTCATCGAGAATATTTTATGACACGCGCTCAATTTAAACACCATCATCACCATCATCCTGACTAGTCTTTCAGGCGATGTGTGCTGGGAGACATTTAACTCTTCCAG
>OJJJ01000366.1_pt1 | contig 24231 bp, 26 predicted proteins | sample 1596311 | NCBI WGS metagenome assembly OJJJ01 (sample SAMEA4350140, study PRJEB24818) | metagenome | biome: human; feature: gut; material: faeces | place: Denmark | collected 2013-09 | reverse complement strand
ATCCTTCGCAGGTGATTTTTGCTCAGCAGAACCCACAGGTGATCGACCAGGGCGTGTTCCACAACGATGTGATTGCCGTCTCCAACCGTCAGGTGCTGTTCTGCCATGAACAGGCGTTTGCTCACCAGCAGAAGCTGCTCGCCACGCTGCATGAGCGGGTGCCCGGTTTTATGCCCATTCAGGTTCCGACGCAGGCCGTCAGCGTGCAGGACGCGGTGGAAACCTACCTCTTCAACAGCCAGTTGCTGAGCCGTGATGATGGCAGCATGATGCTGGTGCTGCCGCAGGAGTCCCGCAATCACGATGGCGTGTGGCGTTACCTGAGCGAACTGGTGAAGGCTGATAACCCGATCGATGAACTGCGCGTATTTGACCTGCGCGAAAGCATGGCCAACGGAGGCGGCCCGGCGTGCTTGCGTCTTCGCGTGGTATTGACGCAAAGCGAAATGCAGGCCGTGAACCCTGCCGTGATGATGAACGACACGCTGTTTAACACACTGAACGACTGGGTGGATCGTTACTATCGCGACAGGCTGACCCAGGCCGATCTGGTTGACCCGCAGCTTCTGCGTGAGGGCCGCGAGGCGCTGGATGCGTTGTCGACAATCCTGCACCTGGGCTCTGTTTATCCGTTCCAGCGCTAAAGGAGAAGGTATGGAAAATTTACTGGCGCTGACGCTGGCCGATAACGTGCCGGAGCAGCGCGAGGGTGAAGGCCCGTCGTTCAACTGGCGGTGGATCGGGCGTGGCGTGCTCGAACTGACGCCATTCGCGGATGCCGGTTTGTCGGTTCTGCTTTCAACGGGGATTCATGGTAACGAAACGGCACCCGTTGAGATTGTCGATCTGCTGCTTCATGCCCTGTACCGCGGCGACATTACCCTGAAATGTCGTCTGCTGGTGATTCTCGGCAATCCACCTGCGCTGGCGCAAAATAAACGTTATCTGGTGAGCGATATTAACCGCATGTTCGGCGGTCGCTGGGCGCAGTTCCCGCAAAGTGACGAAACGGCGCGCGCGCAGTGGCTGGAAAAGACGGTAACGGCGTTTTTTACCGCTGCCGGGCCATGCCGCTGGCACCTCGATCTGCACACGGCAATCCGCGCCTCGTACCATCTGCGTTTTGGCGTTTTGCCGCAGCGTAGCCTGCCGTGGGATGAAGACTTTTTGACCTGGCTCGGTGATGCAGGGCTGGAGGCGCTGGTGTTCCACCAGTCGCCAGGCGGCACTTTTACCCACTTTACCTGTGAACATTTCGGTGCGCTGGCCTGCACGCTGGAACTGGGCAAAGCGCTGCCGTTCGGGCATAACGATCTCACACGCTTTGCGCCCACGCATGCTGCGCTCAGGGCATTGCTCGGTGGAACGACACCGGAACATAATCCGGAGCCCGTTGCGCGTTACCGTGTAGTGCAGCAGATTACCCGTCGCAGCGACGCCTTCCAGTTGCACATGGCAGCGCATACCCTGAACTTTACGCCATTCCGCCAGGGCGTGCTGTTGGCAGAAGACGGAGAGGAGCGCTATGAGGTGCAGAAAAGCACTGAGTATGTCTTATTCCCGAATCCCTCTGTGGCATTTGGCCTGAGAGCAGGACTGATGCTGGAAAAATTGTCCTGACTGATTCCCCCTCTTTTACTGGTGAGGGGGAAAGGAGCACTATTTTCTTAGCGATTAAGGCGGTCACGTTTGTTTTGCGGATTATTCCTGGATAATTGCTTTATTATTACCCGTTGCTTCGTTATACTTCTTCATAATCTCTTTAAAATCATCGTGTTGAATATTATTGTTTCAACTCTCCACGCTTTTTCCTTAATTTCTCCATATTTGGTGAAAATGTGTTTTTTATACTTTCATTGTTTTACCGTTGCTCTGACTAATTGACGATAAACCCCGTAAAGTTAATCTCGTCAACACGGCATAGCGCCGAAGAATAACTGAAAGTAAGGAAATACATTATGCGTAAATTAACTGCACTGTTTGTTGCTTCTACCCTGGCTCTGGGCGCGACCAGCATGGCGTTCGCTGCAGATACGGCGACCACCACAGCAGCACCTGCTGAAGGTAAAATGATGATGCATCATAAAGGCAAGCCAGGTATGCACCACGACATGATGTTTAAAGATCTGAACCTGACCGATGCACAGAAACAGCAGGTTCGCGAGATCATGAAAAGCCAGCGCGACCAGATGAAACGTCCTCCACTGGAAGAACGTCGTGCGATGCATGACATCATCGCCAGCGACAGCTTCGATAAAGCAAAAGCCGAAGCGCAGATCGACAAAATGGCGGAACAGCATAAAGCCAGCATGCTGGCTCGTATGGAAACCCAGAATAAGATCTACAACATTCTGACGCCGGAACAGAAAAAACAGTTTAATGCCAATTTTGAGAAGCGTCTGACAGAACGTCGCGCACCGGAAGGTAAAATGCCAGCACCAGCCGAATAATCGGTTCACTCTCTTAAGACCGCCGGGCTCCTGTCTACAAAAGCGAAATCGCTGTGGACAGGACCGGCGGTTTTTTCTTTCACACCCTCTTGTCTGTTGCCAGAAGCGCGGTATTCTCCTGTAGTCGCTTCAGATAATGTCTAACAGAGTCATAGCGTTATATTTTTTTATCCACGCTGGCTAAGGCATGTCTGCTCTGCTGCCGATAATACGTTCGTGATTACCTGACTATAACAATCAAGATCGCAGCGGTAGCGATACCGTTGCCCTGGCACATATTGTGCCCTTCAGGAGTGGTGATGGAGTATTTTGATATCCGTAAAATGCCGGTCAGTCTCTGGCGTAATGGTGCTGGCGAAACACGTGAGATTTGCTGTTTTCCTCCCGCAACGCGTGATTTTTCCTGGCGCGCCAGTATTGCGTCCATTGCCAGCAATGGCGAATTCTCCTCTTTTCCCGGCGTTGACCGCGTGATCACGTTGCTGGAGGGTGGCGAGGTCACACTGGATGCGGGAAAGGCGTTTAGCCATACCCTGAAACATCATCAACCTTATAGTTTTGCAGGTGACCTGCCGGTAAAAGCGCTGCTGACCGACGGCCAGATGTCGATGGACTTCAACATCATGACCCGACGGGACCATTGCCAGGCGAAGGTGCGTGTGGCAGACCGGACCTTTACCACGTTCGGATCGCGTGGCGGTGTGGTTTTCGTGCTAAGCGGCGCGTGGCAGTTGGGTGAAAAACTGTTGACGGCCGATCAGGGAGCCTGCTGGGAAGGCGGAACTCACACGCTGCGTTTACTGGAATCTGAAGGAACCCTGCTGTTCAGCGAAATTCGCTGGCTGCCGGGCCATTGAGCGGTATGATCTCATACTCACCGGTCAGTAAGGGTTTACAGAGAATTTTGTAGCCGTCCTGATCGAATCCGGCGGGAGTGCGCAACAGGGCATTGGCGTCGCTTACGTTTTCAACGGCACCCAGCCACAGCCAGTTATGGATGATATGGTAGTGCGTCATTTCATCCCGGCTCTCTTTCAGCGCAACGGCACCTTCCCACGGCCAGCAGTTGACGCTAATGGAAGACAGCCCGCTAAGGAGCCGTGCATGATGCTCCTCAACGCTCTCTTTCCCGCAACAGGCACCCGCACAGCGCTTGAGCGCAGAACGGAAGCAGGCGCGTCCGCGCGTCACGGCTTCCAGCCCTAACACCCCATAACAAAGCTGTAAATCATCGGCCAGGGATTGCAGGGTTTGCAGCGCAGCGCGTTTGTTGGCAAACAGACCGTAAAGGTTGGGCGCACGGGAGAAATCGACCTCACGAGCATACACCACCTGAGGCTTACCGGCGCTGATCTGTAAAGAACAGAGCTGGCGATTACGGCGCAGGCGCTTATTAAACAGCGGCTGCTGCTCTTTTATCAGCCGGGCCTCCAGCAGCAGCGCACCCAGCTCACCTGCTGTCTGTATCCAGGTGATACGCCGCGACTGTCGAAGCATCGCCGCTTCGTCTGGCGTGCGCAGGTGAGACATAACCCGGCTGCGAATATTGACGCTTTTACCGATATACAGCGGCATGGTGTCGCTTTCACCGTGAAAGAAATAGACGCCAGGTTGCTTCGGCAGAGCCTCAAGCCAGGGGCGAAGATGTTCGGGATATTCATAGATGGCCGCCGCTTCGAATTCAAGACGCGGGGCTGATTGACGCCTGCTCACACAACACTCCCTATACTGTTCAGGCATACAGTGTAGCAGGTGTCGGATGGTTAAAAAAGAGGCGGGTGCTGCCCGCCTCGCTTGTGACTAACGTTTCCAGAAATCGTCGAACACGGTAATCGGCGGACGACGCTTGTGCTCGGTTTTCAGATACCAGCTTTCAATAATTTTCGCCGTACCTTCATCCAGCTTTTTGCCTTCCAGGTAATCATCAATGTTCTCGTAGGTTACGCCCAGCGCCGCTTCGTCCGGGAGGGAAGGGCGATCGTCTTCCAGATCGGCCGTTGGCGCTTTCTTATAAAGGTGTTCCGGACAGCCCAAAGTGGCAAGGAGTTGTTTGCCCTGACGCTTGTTCAGGCGGAACAGCGGGTTAATGTCCGTACCGCCGTCACCGTATTTGGTGAAGAAGCCGGTAATCGCTTCTGCTGCGTGATCGGTCCCCACAACAACGCCTTTCGTCATGCCTGCAATGCTGTACTGCGCCTTCATGCGCTCGCGGGCTTTTTCGTTGCCGCGCACAAAATCACTCAGTTCAATGCCTGCTTCGCGCAGCGCCTGCTCGCTTGCCAGCACGGAACCTTTGATATTGACCGTGAGAACGCGGTCCGGCTGGATAAAGGCGATGGCGTCCTGACAATCCTGCTCATCTGCCTGTACGCCATACGGAAGGCGCACTGCGATAAACTGCAGGGCGTTATCGCCCGTTTCGTCACGCAGTTCGGAAATGGCTATCTGGCACAGTTTGCCCGTCAGGGTGGAGTCCTGACCGCCGCTGATGCCGAGCACCAGAGACTTCAGGAAGGGGTGCGCTTTGAGATAGGATTTTAAAAAATCGACGCTTCGACGGATCTCTTCATTTGCGTCTACCGCTGGCTTCGCGCCCAGCGCCTGAATAATGTCTTGTTGCAGAGCCATTACGCCCTCCATATGCAGAACTAAACAAAAAGAGTTATCTGTTAAAACTAACCCGTTGGGCGGAAAACGACAAGGATCACAGTTTCAAGTGCGCTTAATTACGACGATTTAGCAGCTTATCGTTGTTTTATTAGAATTTTCCGAAATTCGTCTGGCGTTACTCGCAAAGTTGAACAATAGTATCTTTTATTCCATGCTTAGATAACACGCTGATAAACAAGAGGACGGAATATGAACAAGAATGTAGCAGGAATTCTAAGTGCAGCGGCGGTACTGACTATGCTGGCAGGGTGTACGGCTTACGATCGCACCAAAGATCAATTCACACAGCCTGTGGTGAAAGATGTCAAAAAAGGGATGACGCGTTCACAGGTTGCTGCGATTGCGGGTAAGCCTTCTTCTGAAGTGACCATGATCCATGCACGTGGTACGTGCCAGACATACATCCTGGGTCAACGTGATGGTAAGACTGAGACCTATTTCGTCGCCCTGGATGATACCGGTCATGTGATCAATTCCGGTTATCAGACCTGTGCTGAGTACGATACCGACCCGCAGGCACCTAAGGCACAGTAACCTGCTTGCCTGAGGATGTTAAAAAACCGGCCTTTGTGCCGGTTTTTTTATTCATACGTAAATCTTATTTCTTTGCGCGAATTATTTGCCTGAAATGTGAAGGTAGTCAACACGCCAGGTCAATGAGAGACAATTTGTCTCTATCCAGAATTATCCCCTCCTTGTACCATTGCGTATACTCACTTCAACGATAAACAACAGTAAGCAAACCGCCCGTCTGCCAGGATAGCGAGTCGAGTGAGAGTGCGACGGCGAGCGGTTATACAAGAGGGAAGTTACTATGGAAAAGAAACATATCTATCTGTTCTGCTCTGCGGGCATGTCAACCTCGCTTCTGGTGTCAAAGATGCGTGCGCAGGCTGAAAAGTATGAAGTCCCTGTGGTGATTGAAGCGTTTCCAGAGACGCTGGCGGGCGAAAAGGGCCAGGTTGCAGATGTTATTTTGCTGGGGCCACAAATCGCTTACATGTTGCCAGAAATTCAACGTTTATTGCCAAACAAGCCGGTTGAAGTCATTGACTCCGGGTTGTACGGCAAGATCGATGGTTTAGGTGTATTAAAAGCTGCTGTTGCGGCGATTAAAAAAGCTGCAAATTAATTTTTTATTTTTCCCGTCAAAGAGTAATTTCACACACAATACGCCGTAACTCTCGTTGCGGCATTTAAGGGTATTTTCCTATGAGTAAAGTCATCGCTTCACTTGAAAAGGTACTCCTTCCTTTTGCTGTTAAAATAGGAAAGCAGCCTCACGTTAATGCCATCAAAAACGGCTTTATTAAATTAATGCCGTTGACGCTGGCCGGGGCAATGTTCGTTTTAATTAACAACGTTTTTCTGAGCTTTGGTGAAGGTTCCTTCTTTTATTCATTAGGAATTCGATTAGACGCTTCGACTATTGAGACTCTCAATGGCTTTAAAGCCATCGGCGGCAATGTATACAACGGTACGTTGGGTATTATGTCGCTGATGGCACCTTTCTTTATTGGAATGGCATTGGCTGAAGAGCGAAAAGTCGATCCTCTGGCGGCGGGTTTATTATCCGTCGCGGCCTTTATGACGGTGACGCCATACAGCGTGGGCGAGGCTTATGCTGTGGGAGCCAACTGGCTGGGTGGGGCAAACATTATTTCCGGTATTGTTATCGGGCTGGTGGTTGCTGAGATGTTCACCTTCATTATTCGTCGTAACTGGGTGATCCGTTTACCGGACAGCGTCCCGGCCTCCGTTTCTCGTTCATTTTCCGCGTTGATTCCAGGCTTCATTATTCTCTCCATTATGGGGATTATCGCCTGGGCGCTCTCTCACTGGGGGACAAACTTCCACCAGATCATCATGGACTCCATCTCTACGCCGCTGGCGTCGATGGGTGGCGTGGTCGGTTGGGCATATGTCATCTTTACCTCCCTGCTGTGGTTCTTCGGCGTGCATGGTTCACTGGCACTGGCGGCGCTGGACAGCGGCATTATGACCCCGTGGGCACTGGAAAACGTTGCGCTTTACCAGCAGTACGGCTCCGTGGATGCGGCGCTGGCAGCCGGTAAAACCTTCCATGTGTGGGCGAAGCCGATGCTTGACTCCTATATCTTCCTGGGTGGTACCGGGGCGACGCTGGGTCTGATCATCGCGGTCTTTATTGTCTCTCGCCGCGCTGACCACCGTCAGGTGGCGAAGCTGGCACTGCCGTCCGGTATCTTCCAGATTAACGAACCGATTCTGTTTGGTCTGCCAATCATCATGAACCCGGTCATGTTCATTCCGTTTATCCTGGTGCAGCCGCTGCTGGCCGCGATTACCCTGACGGCGTACTACCTGGGTATTATCCCGCCGGTGACCAACATTGCACCGTGGACAATGCCAGCCGGTCTGGGTGCGTTCTTCAACACCAACGGTAGCGTCGCTGCCTTCCTGCTGGCGATATTTAACCTCGGGATTGCAACACTGCTCTACATGCCATTCGTGGCGATTGCGAATAAAGCCGCAACGGTTATCGATGAAGAAGAGAGCGAAGAGGATATCGCCCTCGCACTGAAATTCTAAAATTGCACGGCGCGGGGCAACCCGCGCCAGCGAAAAGGAGCAAAAAGATGTTAGATTTGGATAGTATCGTCGCAGAAGAGGCCGCAGAGAACGATCTGGAAGAGGTGGTGATGGGTCTCATCATTAACTCAGGGCAAGCGCGCAGCCTGGCGTATGCCGCCCTCAAACAGGCTAAGCAGGGCGATTTCGCTGCAGCGAAAACCATGATGGATCAGTCCCGTACCGCCTTAAATGAAGCTCACCTGGTTCAGACGAAGCTCATCGAAGGTGACCAGGGCGAAGGGAAGATGAAGGTGAGCCTGGTGCTGGTGCATGCGCAGGATCATTTGATGACCTCCATGCTGGCGCGCGAGCTGGTGGCGGAGCTTATCGAGCTTCACGAGAAAATGCAGTAGGTCAGATTTAGCAGCAGGAGGTCAGCGCGATGGAAATTAAAACCGCACTTGAGCAGCAACTGTTTAATGGCAAAAATTTTCACGTGGTTATCTACAACAAGACGGAGAGCGCCAGTGGTCTGCACCAGCATGACTACTACGAGTTCACGATTGTTCTGACCGGACGCTACTACCAGGAGATCAACGGCAAGCGCGTCCTGCTGGAGCGCGGTGACTTTGTCTTCCTGCCGATGGGGTCTTACCACCAGAGCTTTTATGAATTTGGTGCCACGCGCATTCTTAATGTCGGCGTGAGCAGACGCTTCTTTGAAAAACATTATCTGCCGCTGGTGCCGTTCTGTTTTGTGGCCTCACAGGTGTATCGCGTGAAAAACGAGTTTATGACCTGGATCGAAACGGTCATCGCCTCGCTGAATTTCCGCGACAACGAGTTTGATGAATTTATTGAAACCGTGACGTTCTACGTAATGAACCGCCTGCGTCACCACCGTGAAGAGCAACAGGTGATTGACGATATCCCGCAGTGGCTGCGCAGCACCGTTGAGCTGATGCACGACAAAGGACAGTTCAGCGACAATGCACTGGAAAATATGGTCGCACTGTCGGGTAAATCGCAGGAATATTTAACCCGCGCCACTCAGCGTTATTATCGCAAAACGCCCGTGCAAATTATTAATGAGATCCGCATTAATTTTGCCAAGAAACAGCTTGAGATTACTAACTATTCTGTCACCGACATTGCTTATGAGTCCGGTTACAGTAGCCCCAGCCTGTTTATTAAGACCTTTAAAAAATTTACTTCATTCACACCGAACAGTTACCGGAAAAATCTGACGGTAATTAATTAACATTCGGCGGAGTTATCCGCCACGAATATTGACTTAATTGCTTGCCCAAATAGCGGGAAGAGAACGCTATACCTTGCAGGCGGTTAACCTGATACGCTAAGGGAGATATTATGCAACAGAAATTAAAAGTCGTAACCATTGGCGGCGGCAGCAGCTATACCCCGGAATTACTGGAAGGTTTCCTGAAACGTTATCATGAACTGCCGGTCAGTGAATTATGGCTGGTGGACGTTGAGGAAGGGCAGGAGAAGCTGAATATTATTTTCGACCTGTGCAAACGCATGGTTGAAAAAGCGGGTGTGCCATTAACCGTGCATAAAACGCTCGATCGCCGACTGGCGCTGAAAGATGCTGACTTCGTGACAACCCAACTGCGCGTTGGCCAGCTGAAAGCGCGCGAGCTGGACGAACGTATTCCGCTGAGTCATGGCTATCTGGGCCAGGAAACCAACGGCGCGGGCGGTCTGTTCAAAGGTTTGCGTACCATTCCGGTGATTTTCGACATCATCAAAGATGTGGAAGAGATCTGCCCGAATGCATGGGTGATTAACTTTACCAATCCGGCCGGGATGGTGACCGAGGCAGTCTATCGTCACACCGGCTTCAAACGCTTTATTGGCGTCTGTAATATCCCGATTGGCATGAAGATGTTTATCCGCGATGTGCTGGAACTGTCCGACAGCGACGATCTTTCTATCGATCTGTTCGGCCTCAACCACATGGTGTTTATCAAAGATGTGATGGTGAATGGTCAATCGCGCTTCGCCGAACTGCTCGACGGCGTGGCATCCGGCCGCCTGACTGCGGCGTCCGTGAAAAACATCTTCGATCTGCCGTTCAGTGAAGGGCTGATCCGCTCGCTGAATCTGCTGCCGTGCTCCTATCTGCTCTACTACTTCAAGCAGAAAGAGATGCTGGCCATTGAAATGGGCGAGTATTATAAGGGCGGTGCGCGTGCTCAGGTGGTACAGAAAGTTGAGAAGCAGCTATTTGATTTGTATAAAGATCCGAACCTGAACGTTAAACCGAAAGAGCTGGAGCAGCGTGGCGGGGCGTATTACTCGGACGCGGCGTGCGAAGTGATCAACGCGATTTACAACGACAAGCAGGCTGAGCACTACGTCAACGTGCCGCACCACGGGCACATCGACAATATTCCGGCAGACTGGGCTGTTGAGATGACCTGTATCCTCGGTCGTGATGGCGCAACACCGCATCCGCGCATCACCCACTTCGATGAAAAGGTGATGGGCCTCATTCACACCATCAAAGGGTTTGAAGTGGCGGCAAGCCATGCGGCGCTGAGCGGCGAACTGAACGACGTACTTCTGGCGCTGAACCTCAGCCCGCTGGTCCATTCTGACCGTGATGCAGAACAGCTGGCGAGTGAGATGATCCTGGCGCACGAAAAATGGCTGCCAAACTTTGCTGCAACGGTTGAGAAACTGAAGTTCAAACACCGTTAAGAGGATGAGCAATGGAAAACCTGCTGATCGTAAATGCCGATGATTTTGGCCTGTCGAAAGGGCAGAACTACGGCATTATTGAAGCCTGTCGTCGGGGGGTAGTGACCTCCACAACGGCATTAGTCAACGGTGAGGCGATTGAACATGCCGCCCAACTGAGCCATGAAGCGCCGGGCCTGGGCGTGGGGATGCACTTTGTGCTCACGCTGGGAATGCCGCTGTCACCGATGCCGGGTCTGACGCGCGACGGACAGCTGGGGAAATGGATTTGGGAACTGGCAGAGCAGGATGCTCTGCCGCTCGATGAGATTGCCCGCGAGCTGGATTGCCAGTTTAACCGCTTTGTTGACCTGTTTGGACGTGAGCCGACGCACATTGACAGCCACCATCATGTGCATATGATCCCGGCGATTTTCCCGATTGTTGTGGAATTTGCTCAACGAAAGGGCGTGGCGATGCGTGTGGATCGAGAGGTGCGCGGATTGCCGGAGTTCGCCGTGACAACAACGGAGGGGTTCAGCAGTGCATTTTACGGCGACGCGATCGACGAAGCGCTGTTCCTGCAGGTGCTGGATGCCTCAGCCGCGCGAGGTGAATGTTCGCTGGAGGTGATGGCGCATCCTGCGTTTGTCGATAACATCGTGCGTAAGAGTGCTTATTGCTGGCCGCGCCTGACGGAGCTGGATGTGCTGACGTCGGCGTCGCTGAAATATGCGATTGCCGAGCGCGGATATCGTCTGGGGACGTTTGGGGATCTTTGAGATAAAGCCCGGTGGCGAGGTAAAAGCAAAACGGTAACCTGGGTTACCGTTTTTATTGTTTTCTCCCTCTCCCGTGGGAGAGGGGTGGGGTGAGGGCATCAGGCCGCACAACCGGGAATGGTTTTACGCCGGGATCTGATCAATCTTACTGCTGCGCGACCAGACGCGGTGCGCCGCAAGCAAATCAAACAGCTTCGTCATAAACGCATCGTCAACGTTATCTCCCTCGACAATACCGTCCTCACCCTGCTCGGCAACCTTCAGCTGCGCCTTAAACTGACGCGCGTCGCCGGACAACGCGATCGGTTTCAGGTGCTTATAGGCTTCCAGCAGATAATATACGGCGTCACCGTTGGTCAGCAGGCTGGCAATATCGCCGCATGGCACAATCACCGCATCCACCGTCAGCGATGGCGCGCCGGCAAAGGTCGCGGCAATCGGCAGCACTGAGCCATCGTCCGCCGTCACCTCGCCCATACGGGAATAAAGCAGTTTCGCATGCACGCCCTGGGTTTTCAGCGCCTGCATAATCCCCAGCACGTCGCTGGCGCGGGTTTTGTCGTTCAGCAGGATGGCGACCACGCGGCCCTTAATCGAACCACCCGGCACCGCGTAAAGGCTCAGCGACGGATCTTTCTTCACGCCGTTAACCTCTTTCGGCGGTGCAAGATTGCGTTGCTCATCGGTCAGGGTAATGCCGAGGTTATCCGCCACGCTCTGGGCGAGCTGAATATCAATATGCGCCAGCTGATCGACCACGCGCTCGCGGATGTACGTCCGCACCACTTTGCTCAGTTCGAAACTGAACCCGCCGATAATATGCTGCTGCTCAATTGGGGTCTGGCTGTTCCAGAACAGGCGAGGATGAGCGTAATACTCCCCGAACGACGGGCTACGTTCGCGAATTTTTGCCCCGTCGACGCGTTCCTGATACGACTCAAACCCGCCGCGTTTCGGGCCTGGCGGTGTTTCGCGCGGCCAGTTATCGTTGATCGAGTTCGGTTCGTAGTTCGCGGGATTGGTGTCGATATCCTGACGATGCATCCCGTCACGCTGGAAATTATGGTACGGGCAGGGTGGGCGGTTAATCGGGATTTCGTGGAAGTTCGGGCCACCAAGACGGCTGATCTGCGTATCAGTGTAGGAGAACAGGCGTCCCTGAAGCAGCGGGTCGTTGGTGAAATCCAGACCGGGAACGATATGACCCGGATGGAACGCAGCCTGCTCGTTTTCCGCAAAGAAGTTATCCGGGTTGCGGTTGAGCACCATTTTGCCCACCAGTTGTACCGGCACCAGCTCTTCCGGAATCAGCTTGGTAGGATCAAGCAGGTCGAAATCGAATTTAAACTCGTCTTCTTCCGGAATGAGCTGAAGTCCCAGTTCATATTCCGGGAAATCCCCAGCTTCAATGGCTTCCCATAGTTCGCGACGGTGGAAGTCCGGGTCGCGTCCGGTCAGCTTTTGAGCCTCATCCCACACCAGCGAGGCTTTACCTGCAACCGGCTTCCAGTGGAAGCGGACAAACGTCGCTTTGCCCTCGGCGTTGATCAGGCGGAAGGTATGGATGCCAAACCCCTCCATAGTGCGGAAACTGCGCGGAATCCCACGGTCAGACATTGCCCACATCACGTTGTGTAATGTTTCTGGTTGCAGGGAAACGTAGTCCCAGAAGGTGTCATGCGCACTTTGTCCCTGCGGTATAGCCCAGTGAGGCTCTGGTTTTACGGCATGGACAAAGTCAGGAAATTTATGCGCATCCTGAATGAAGAAAATCGGCGTGTTATTGCCGACCAGGTCGAAAATCCCCTCTTCGGTATAAAACTTGGTCGCGAAGCCACGAATATCGCGCACCGTGTCGGCCGAGCCTGCGCCACCCTGCACGGTGGAGAATCGCACAAACACGGGCGTGATTTTATCGCGATCGGAGAGGAAGTCCGCTTTGGTGATCGCTTTCAGGCTTTTGTAGGGCTGGAAATAGCCGTGTGCGGCGGAACCGCGGGCGTGAACGATACGTTCCGGTATGCGCTCGTGGTCAAAATGGGTGATCTTTTCACGCAGGATAAAATCTTCCAGTAGGGTCGGCCCCCGGTTGCCTGCGCGCAGGGAGTTTTGGTCATCAGCGATACGCACTCCCTGGTTGGTGGTGAGCGCAAAGCCTTCTCCGCCTTTACGATGAGGTTCAAGTGCGTTGAGCTTTTCATTTCCGTTCTCCGGGGATTTCATACTTCCCGGTGCAGTGGGCTGATCGCCTGGAGCCGATGGGCCTGGGGAAGGGCGGTGAGATCCGTCAGCGGGAGCCAGCGAGTCCATACCCGGCTGAGATTCTTCAGTGCCATGAATGGGTGATTGATGTGGTTTATCTTTGTTCGACATTGCACGCTTCTCCTTTATTCATTGCCAAAAACCCTATTAAGGATAGAACAATGTCGTGAGATGACAGGCGAACTAAGAGTTTTCAGAAGACTTGCTTAGCGAAAGGGGCTTTCTGCAGCATGGAAGGCGCGACGCATGGGGGGAGAATCGGCTATGATAGAAATTTCCTGCTTCAAGAATGTGCTTTAGTGAACCAGTCGCTTATGAAACCATTTCGTCAACAAAACCGTCCTGTTATTAGCTACGTGCCCCGCGTCGAACCTGCGCCGCCCGAACACGCCCTGAAGGTAGATGGTTTTCGCGATGTGTGGCAATTACGGGGCAAATACGTCGCCTTTGTCCTTATTGGTGAGCATTTTCGCCGTTCTCCTGCTTTTTCGATGCCGGAATCGGCGCAGCGATGGGCGGTACAGACCCGTCAGGACGAGGAAGTTGAAGAATAACAATCATAAAAAAACCGCCATCAGGCGGTTTTTTTATTTCAGCAGTGATTAGCGGTGAGCCAGTTCGGCGTCGTCTTCACTTTCCAGAATCGCTTTATCCGTCTGCTTCAGCCACTGGCTGGTCAGCGTCCCGGCGGTCATGGAGCCGCTGACGTTCAGCGCGGTACGGCCCATGTCGATCAGCGGTTCAACGGAGATCAGCAGCGCAACCAGCGTTACCGGCAGGCCGAGAGCTGGCAGAACAATCAGCGCTGCGAAGGTCGCGCCACCGCCCACACCCGCAACACCTGCGGAGCTAATGGTGACAATACCAACCAGCGTGGCAATCCAGACCGGGTCCAGTGGGTTGATACCCACCGTCGGCGCAACCATTACCGCCAGCATCGCCGGGTAGAGGCCTGCGCAACCGTTCTGACCAATGGTGGCACCGAAAGAGGCAGAGAAGCTGGCGATAGACTCCGGCACGCCCAGGCGACGCGTCTGCGCTTCAACGTTCAGCGGAATAGACGCGGCGCTGGAGCGGCTGGTGAAGGCGAAGGTCAGGACCGGCCAGACCTTACGGAAGTATTTCAGCGGGCTTACGCCGTTCACGCCCAGCAGGATACCGTGTACCACAAACATGATGCCCAGACCGAGGTAAGAGGCAATCACAAAGCTGCCCAGCTTAATGATGTCCTGCAGGTTAGAGCCCGCAACCACTTTGGTCATCAGCGCCAGCACGCCGTACGGCGTTAACTGCATCACCAGACGAACCAGTTTCATCACCCAGCTTTGCAGCGTATCAATAGCGGTCAGTACGCGTTCGCCTTTCGGCGCGTCGTCTTTCAGCAGCTTCAGTGCTGCCACACCGAGGAATGCAGCGAAGATTACCACGCTGATAATGGAGGTTGGGCTTGCGCCGGTCAGGTCAGCAAACGGGTTCTTCGGAATGAAGGAGAGCACCATCTGCGGAACGGTCAGATCGGCAACTTTACCCACATAGTTGGTCTGGATCGCCGTCAAACGAGCCGTTTCCGCTGTGCCCTGCACCAGACCTTCGGCGGTCAGGCCAAACAGGTTGGTCACCAGTACACCGACCAGCGCTGCAATCAGCGTGGTAAAGAGCAGTGTACCGATGGTCAGGAAGCTGATTTTTCCCAACTGACTGGCGTTATGCAGACGGGCAACGGCGCTCAAAATTGAGGCAAAGACCAGTGGCATAACGATCATTTGCAGCAGCTGAACATAGCCGTTACCGACAATGTTAAACCACTGGATAGAGTCTTTCAGAACCGGATTATCGGAACCGTAAATAGCCTGTAATGCCAGACCAAATACGACACCCATGCCCAGACCAACCAGCACTTTCTTCGCCAGGCTCCACTGTTTGTGGCGCGCCTGCGCAAGAAGCAATAGCAATACAACGAACACGACAATGTTCGCGATGAGTGGAAAATTCATCCCCGTTCTCCTGATTTATTATGTGGTCGGTTTACCCGAACCTGTTGGCGCAAGGTTAGCAGAAGTGTGATGTCGCGCTTATATCCAAATGGAATGGATTATGACAAATGTGATTGTTTTGTCGGTTTAATGTTCGATCTGGTGATTAATAAAACGATTGAACTGAAACTGCAGCGAATTAATCATCTGTGATGACCAGCGAACTGCACCATTTTCGGGCAATGTTTGTGGCATCCAGACGGCATAAGCAAAAAGCGCCATGCACAGAACGCGCTCCAACTGGTTCCCTTTTTGCGGGACGAGAATAGGGAAACGGAAGCGCCAGCGGCAGGGCCAGAGCAGCGGAACGCCTGCAGGCGTCAGCATATCCGCAAGAATGTGGCTTAAATAGCCGAGCACCATACCCTGAATGGCATCGGCGGGCACAATCCAGCTTTCAGGAACCTTAAGGTAAAAGAGGGTTAACAAGCCAAACACGGCCAGCAGGCTGTGGGTAAATCCGCGATGGCCGAACGCTCTGGCAATGGGTTTGGATACCCACTTTAACCGTTGCCCGAGAAACGATTTCGGATGGTCAATATCCGGCAGCAGGCAGGTCAATACGGCGGAAGGGACAATATGCCACCAGTCCCCCTGTGCCAGCACAGGGGTCAGTTCAGCGTTTTTTGCAAACACCGCGCATGCAATTGAAAAAAGCAGGTGGCCTTCCGCCGTCATGATAAAACCCAGAAAACTGTCGATTCATACAGTATAGGGTTTTTATACAGTGCGCGAAAGAGGTGACGGTGTAACTCTTTGTCACAATGTGGTGTTAACGCGCGAGCCAGCCACCGTCGACGGCCAGCGTGTGCCCGTTGACGTAATCCGATGCCGCTGACGCGAGAAACACCACCGGACCTTGCAGGTCATCCGGGAGCCCCCAGCGTCCGGCGGGGATACGGTCGAGGATCTCCTGGCTGCGCTGCTCGTCATCGCGCAGTTGCTGCGTGTTATTCGTTGCCATATAACCCGGCGCGATGGCGTTCACATTGATGCCATGCGCCGCCCACTCGTTTGCCAGCAGACGCGTGATACCAAGTACGCCGCTTTTGGACGCGGTATAAGAGGGAACGCGAATCCCGCCCTGGAAAGAGAGCATGGAGGCGATGTTGATGATTTTTCCCCCCTGGCCCTGAACAATGAACTGCTTCGCTACAGCCTGAGAGAGGAAAAACACCGTTTTGAGATTCAGATTGATGACGTCATCCCAGTCTTTTTCACTGAACGCCAGCGCATCCTGTCGACGGATAGTCCCGGCATTATTCACCAGGATATCAAGGCGTCCCATCTCCCCGACGGCGCTATCCACCACGCTCTGGATACTCTCCTGCTGACCGAGATCGGCACGAATTGCCATAAATCGTCTTCCACATGCGGTTACGAGGGCGGCAGTTTCTTCGGGGACTTTACGGTTTACGCCAACGATATCGCATCCGGCCTGCGCCAGTGCGAGCGCCATTCCTTGTCCCAGACCGGTATCGCATCCGGTGACAAGGGCCACTTTACCTGAAAGAGTGAAGGTATCCAGTATCATACGCGCCTCAGATATAGGGTTATTGTCGTTCTGAACGTAAGGATAGGAGGCAGGCGCAGGAAAAGCAAATAATATGAAACGATGTTTTATTTTTAATTTCAGGCAGCGAACGCTGCCTGTAGATGCGTATTATTCGCCGCGCAGATGCTGAACTGTCAGATCGGCAAGCGATGTCAGTTTTACATCAGCCAGCGCGAAACGGGGATCGTGGCGGCCTTCTTCAGCAGGAACAACAATAGAGCGCATACGTGCGGCTTTTGAGGCGACCATGCCGTTAACGGAATCTTCCAGTGCCACGCAGGTCAGGGGATCGAGGCCGAGTTTAGCGGCGCAGTCCATGTAAACCTGCGGGTGCGGCTTGCTGTAAGGGAGTTTTTCGGCGGAGGCCAGCGCATCGAAGCTGTCACGCAGCTCAAACATAGTCAGCACTTTTTCCAGCATGTGCAGCGGTGAGGCCGAGGCCAGCCCGACCTTAAGCCCTTGTGCTTTGCACAGCGCGACGGCTTCCCGAACGCCAGGTAAAAGAGGTTTGTACTCTTCGACCAGCGTAATGGCGCGTTGGATAATGCGTGCGGTGACTTCATCGCGATCGGGCCCTGCCCACGGCTGGTGGGCGTACCACAGCTCAACGACCATATCAATGCGCAGCCCAAGCGTATCGGGCAGTTCGTTACGACGGCTAATATCTACGCCCAGGCTGGCCATGACATCCAGTTCAGCGCGATCCCACAGGGGCTCGGAATCAATCAACAACCCATCCATGTCAAAAATAGCGGCAAGTATTTGGCGCGGTGTCGACATCACAACGTCTCCTTCTCTCAGGTGTTCGACAGACGATCGGTGCTAAGCACAAGCAATTTAGCATATTGCTTTTAAAGAGCGGGCGAAAATGATGGGCAGCAGGTAGACTTAGGCACAAATAACGCGTCTTTTTGAAGGGGAACTGATGACGTATCAACAAGCTGGACGCATCGCTGTCTTAAAACGTATTGCCGGTTGGGTCATTTTTATTCCGGCCGTGATTTCCACGCTGATTTCTGTGCTCAAATTTATGTACGATCACAGTGAAAAACAGCCGGGTATCAATGCGGTAATGCTTGATTTTGCTCATGTCATGATTGAAATGATGCGCTTTAACACGCCGTTCTTGAACTTTTTCTGGTTCAACTCGCCCACGCCGGATTTTCATCAGCAGTTAAACGTTGGATTCTGGATTATCTACGCGCTGATCTTTATTGCCTTAGCGTTGCAGGCATCCGGCGCTCGCATGAGCCGTCAAACGCGCTTTTTGCGTGAAGGCGTGGAAGATCAGCTGATTCTGGAGAAGGCCAAAGGGCCTGAAGGGTTGAGTCGTCAACAGATTGAGTCGCGCATCGTGGTGCCGCGCCATACGATTTTACTGCAGATTTTCCCGCTCTATATCCTGCCAGCGATCATTATCGTGGCCGGATACTTCTTCTTCTCTCTGCTCGGTTTTATTTAAGCGTAAAACGGGTGGTGTGTGACCACCCGTGTTGCCGTCAGGCTGCCAGGATGCGATCCAGGGCGCGCTGTGCGTTTACCAGATGTTCGCCACCAAACAGAATGGCCCGGTTAATCAGGGTATAAAGCTGATAAATTGGCTGGCGTTCGAGGAAATCCGATGGCAGGGGCGAAACCGACTGATACCCGTCGTAAATTTGCGGAGGCTGCTCGGGGTGCAGGGGCAGCATAGCCAGATCGCACTCTCTGTCTCCCCAGTAACAGGCAGGGTCGAAGATGTACGGCCCGTTTGGCCCCAGCGCACAGTTTTCAGACCACAAATCACCGTGCAGCAGCGAAGGCTGAGGTTGATGCGAGGCCAGACGCTGCTGAATATGTTCGACGATGGCATCGATATTACCGAACTCCATTCCCTTTTCGGAGGCCAGTTCCAGCTGCCAGCCGATACGCTGTTCGGCAAAGAAGGTCGACCAGCGACGCTGCCAGGCATTCGGCTGCGGCGTGGTGGAGAGATCGTTATCGAAATCAAGGCCAAATTGCGGTTGATCGCTCCACTGATGCAGGCGGGCAATCTGCTGGCCGAGAATGAACGCATTATGCGCATCTAACGGGCGGGCCGGGAGATACTCCATCACCAGAAAGCTGTAATCACGATCGCTGCCAACTGCCCACACCTGCGGGACGGTAACGGTTTTGCTCCGCGACAGCAGTTCCAGTTGATCGGCTTCGGCAGTGAAGATAGGGAGAAGCTCACGTTCATCGCACTTCACGAAAAGATCGCGACCCGCGTAACGTAAATGCCACGCGGCGTGGATCTCTCCGCCTGGCAGTTCGTTACGCAGTTCAATTTCACCTTCACCCAGTTGCTCACTTAAAAGATGACTGATAGCCTGCCACATGATGTCTCTCCCATGTTGTCTGCCAGATCATAAAGTTAGCGCAAAACGGCTGTAAAAAAATACGAACTAACGCACACCTGAGCGGTTTAGTTTCATACAGGGCACTTATTGTTCTTTTTTTTGCCAGTTTTCCCAGGTTTCCACCTCAATTTCGGCTGCTTTGTCGGTCGCGCTCTCAACCAGACGGCATGCCAGCGCGTTAACGTCATCCTTACTGAGGGCGCTGATCAGGCCGAATGACAGGGTTCCCAGGTCATGGATATTGCCTTCCTCGTCCGTCAGCGTGAGCAGAAAGTTGGACCGGGTAAAAGCGTTGTTGAGTTCGTTAAGTTCAGTCAGTGACGCTTCATGAATATTCACGGTTACGACGTAGCGGGTGATGTCACCACTGCTCATAATTCACCTCATTGTTATCATGAAAGTTTTCTTAGCATAGTCGATAGTACGCGTTTGGCGACTATGGCGCGCCTTTCCCCTTCATGACGAAGGGGAAAGTGCGTTAATTACGGGACAGGTAGTCGACGATTTTCTGCGTGTCGGCAAGCGAGCAGAGCCGTGTGCCCTGGTTAATGGTTGCAGCACTACCCGCAGCGACGCCGTAGCGCGTCATCTCCAGAAGCGAAGCACCCTGAGCCAGTTTCAGCGCCATTGCACCCACCATGCTGTCGCCTGCACCAACGGTACTCTGGCTTTTCATGGGCGGCGGGACGACCTGGACAAATCCGGTTTCGTCTACAGCCAGCGCCCCCTGAGGGCCAAGCGAGACGACGACCCGAAGTGCTTTGCCGCACTTAACCAGTTCCTGAGCGGCTGTACGAACGTCATCCGGTTGGGTTAGCTCGCGATTGACAAGTGCGCTCAGCTCTTTCTGATTCGGTTTGACCAGCTCAAGATGCCCCGGCTCTAACGCCGCAAGTAGCGCTTCGCCGGAGCTGTCGACAATGCAACGAATCCCGCGTTTCTGAACCGCCCGGATAAGATCCGTCAGTTTTTCAGTTTTGATCCCCGGCGGCAGGCTTCCACTAATGACCAGCATCGAGCCGCTCTCAATCGCCAGCACTTTCTCTTCGAGCTGGCGAAACTCATCATCACTTAGCTTCGCACCGGGCATAACGAAACGGTACTGTTCACCGGAAGATTCAACATGTACGTGCAGATTCTGTCGGGTCCAGTCTTTGGCATCGACGGTCTGCACGGTAACCTGCTCATCCAGCAGCAGAGAAACAAGATGTTCACCCGTGGCTCCCCCGGCCGGGAATATGGCCGTGGCTTTGCCGCCCAGGTGCGTAATGGCTCGCGCCACGTTGATGCCGCCGCCGCCAGGCTCAAATACCGGGGCACTGCAGCGCAATTTACCTTCCGGGTAAATTTGCGGGGTCAGGGTGGCGGAATCGAGGGAAGGGGAGAGTGTCAGCGTGTAGATAGAAACCATCATTACCTCCTTTTAGCATGGGTTGTTTTAAGCCTGGCACCGATCGGCAGGAAGGCAATGTAAATAACAGTATGATTTTAAATATGAATACTGACGAAGTCTCCGCTGCAGATATATAAATTAAAACATGTTTTGAGATCGTTCTTATTCAAAAAACGAAATAAGAAAACATTGCTATGTTATTAGCGGCTTTTTATAATTTGTTACCTTTCTCTGGACGCCTTGTCATTGATCCTCAAGAAAGTTTCCGAGACCGTGACGGTCTCTTTTTTTGTTGTATGGACTCCTTAATAAAATGAAGCTTTTGAAGACAGTTCCTGCTGCACTGATGCTGGCGGGTGGTGTGTTTGCATCAATGAATGCAACCGCCGATGACTCCGTTTTTACTGTCATGGACGATCCCGCTACGGCGCAAAAACCCTTTGAAGGTAACCTGAACGCAGGGTATCTGGCGCAATCTGGTAACACAAAAAGCTCTTCCCTGACGGCAGACAGCACGCTGACCTGGTACGGCAACACCACCGCCTGGTCACTGTGGGGGAATGCCAGCAACACGTCCGCTAACGACGAACGTTCTTCGGAGAAATATGCCGTAGGCGGGCGTAGCCGTTATAACATGACCGATTATGACTATCTCTTCGGCCAGGCGAGCTGGTTAACTGACCGCTACAATGGCTACCGTCAGCGCGATGTCTTTACCGCAGGTTATGGCCGTCAGTTCCTGAACGGACCGGTGCACAGCTTCCGTTTTGAATTCGGTCCTGGTGTCCGTTATGACGAGTACACCGATGGCGATACCAAAACCCAACCGTTAGGTTATGCATCGGGTACCTATGCCTGGCAGATGACCGACACCACCAAATTTACGCAGGGTGTATCGGTGTTTGGTGCTGATGATACAACGCTGAACTCTGAGAGTGCGCTGAACGTTGCCATCAATGAACACTTCGGTTTGAAAGTGGCTTATAACGTGACCTGGAACTCTTCACCTCCAGCCTCTGCGCCGGATCATACCGACCGCCGAACCACCGTTTCTCTTGGCTACAAAATGTAATTGAAGCGGGCCGAAATATTATCGGCCCGTTTTTTATTTTCAGAAACTGTGCTGTTTTATAATAAACACCGTTTTAAAATAATTGGTCCGCAGCTTTCTCCATAATTTCTTCATAATTACGTTTTGATATAGATATTCAATTTATTTGACACGAATTGATAAATAAATTGACTAGGCAGAAGTGTGATCCAGATCTACACTAAAAACACAGGCAGATTTATGCCTTAAGTCATTTTGCTTTAATTCAGTAAGAGAATAATCATTATGAAAAAAATCAAAACCGCTGCAGCAGCAATAGTGCTTTCCGCACTCTCTTTTGGCGTATTCGCTGCTGATGCCGAAACCACACCTGCCAGTGACGCCAATAGCCAAATCGGCATGACTAAAGCCTCTGACGTTGAAGCGGGTTCTAACCTCGCGCCAGGGTCACAGTCTACCGGCCAGTCGATGAACGACGCATTTGATGTTCATAAACTGGTTGCGGGTGAGTGGTCCTGATAAGCCTGTTACTGTGTTGAATATCACTCAATAATCAACCCGCCAAAAACCGGATAGAGATGTACCGGTTTTTTGACGTGTTATCGCTGCAAAAGTATTTAACATTTATTCGCAACAGTTAATTTTTATTTATCTCTCTTGATGGCAGACGAATGCACTAACCCCAGATCATCGCGGCCCATCGCAATAGCAACATCGCGCCACAAATGGCAATTAATACCACCACCATCTTCCAGTGCTTCACAGCAAATCGTTTCGTTGGCATAACCTAATCCTTGTCCGTTAATTGTTCCAGTCTACCAAAACATGCGGCAGATTGCGCATTATCCGGGACGGAAGGTTATGCAATATGATCGGTCCGGGCTAGAACCAGTGGAATCTGTCGGCAAGAATCAAAACCAACCCTGCCGCTGAAAGTATATTCAATATCACAACGGTTCTACTGGATACATTCATTTGATGCCCTCCTGGAGGTGTAAGACCCTGTTCAAGAATAGCTCAGCAATGTTGAATTGCGAGCCTCTGGTAGCGAAAGTAAGTGAACTCATACGAAAGGATGAGTGACCCAAACTGGCCGCAGAGGATGCATTCGCCTTGTTATTAGTGTTACCATTGGAGCGCTTGCCGTAAATCCGCCTTTGTCTGATTTTGGCGGGTGCATGATGACGAGCCAATTTGACGATTGTTGGTCAGATGGTTTCGTAATCTACTGTTAAATCACGATTATTTTCTTTGTATATGCTCTTATGTGTGGGGCATCACTGCAAATAAGGATATAAAATGCCTGTAATTACTCTTCCTGATGGCAGCCAACGCCATTACGACCACGCTGTTAGCCCAATGGATGTTGCCCTGGACATCGGCCCTGGACTCGCGAAAGCGACCATCGCTGGCCGTGTAAATGGTGAGCTGGTTGATGCATCCGACCTGATCGAAAACGATGCTACGCTTGCTATCATCACCGCGAAAGACGAAGAAGGTCTGGAGATCATTCGTCACTCCTGCGCGCATCTGTTAGGTCATGCTATCAAGCAGCTGTGGCCAAACACCAAAATGGCGATCGGCCCGGTTATTGACAACGGTTTTTATTACGACGTTGACCTTGACCACACCCTGACCCAGGAAGATATCGACGCGCTCGAAAAACGTATGCACGAGCTCGCTGAAACCAACTATGACGTCATCAAGAAGAAAGTCAGCTGGCACGAAGCGCGTGAAACCTTCGTGAAGCGTGGCGAGAGCTATAAAGTCTCTATTCTTGACGAAAACATTTCGCATGATGACAAGCCAGGCTTGTACCATCACGAAGAATACGTCGACATGTGCCGTGGACCGCACGTGCCGAACATGCGCTTCTGTCATCACTTTAAACTGATGAAGATCGCCGGTGCCTACTGGCGTGGCGACAGCAACAATAAGATGTTGCAGCGTATTTATGGTACGGCGTGGGCAGATAAAAAAGCCCTGAACGCCTACCTGCAGCGCCTGGAAGAGGCGGCGAAGCGTGACCACCGTAAAATCGGTAAGCAGCTTGACCTGTACCATATGCAGGAAGAAGCGCCGGGCATGGTGTTCTGGCATAACGACGGCTGGACAATCTTCCGTGAACTGGAAACTTTCGTGCGCTCGAAGCTGAAAGAGTACCAGTATCAGGAAGTAAAAGGCCCGTTCATGATGGACCGTGTGCTGTGGGAAAAAACCGGGCACTGGGACAACTACAAAGATGCGATGTTCACCACCTCTTCTGAGAACCGTGAATACTGCATCAAGCCAATGAACTGCCCAGGCCACGTTCAGATCTTTAACGAGGGTCTGGAATCCTAACAAGATCTACGGCTGTGTATGGCGGAATCCGGTGGCGGTGACCGTCACGAGC
>OJJJ01000365.1_pt1 | contig 24278 bp, 24 predicted proteins | sample 1596311 | NCBI WGS metagenome assembly OJJJ01 (sample SAMEA4350140, study PRJEB24818) | metagenome | biome: human; feature: gut; material: faeces | place: Denmark | collected 2013-09 | reverse complement strand
GGTCAGGTGATGTTCTAATGTTGAATTGCCGGATGGCGGTTTCACCTTATCCGGCCTACGCCATCCCTGTAGGCCGGGTAAGCGTAGCGCCACCCGGCATATAATCAAGGAGCAATAACATGGTTTCCGCACTGATTACCGTCGCCGCCATCGCCTGGTGCCTACAGCTAGCGCTGGGCGGCTGGCAAATTTCCCGCTTTAATCGCGCGTTCGACAAGCTTTGTCAGCAGGGTCGGGTCGGCGTCGGGCGTTCCGGCGGACGTTTTAAACCGCGCGTCGTGGTCGCTATCGCTCTGGATGAGCAACAGCGGGTAACCGATACGTTATTTATGAAAGGTCTTACCGTATTCGCCAGACCAGGCAAAATTGTCCCGATAATGGGAAAACATCTTGATGAATTACAGCCTGATGTGATCTTTCCCCATGATCAACTCTCACAGAATGCACTATCATTGGCGCTTAAACTGAAACATGGATAATTTCGTTGTGAATGCTATTAGCTTGCGAAATTATCATTTTGCAACCTATAGCCTAAATAATTCGAGTTGCAGAAGGCCAACGCACATGCAGCTTGAAGTATAACGGGCATATACATAAGTCAGGGTAATCACGCCTATGAAACCTCGTCAGCGTCAGGCTGCCATACTGGAGTATCTGCAAAAGCAGGGAAAATGCTCGGTTGAAGAACTGGCCCACAACTTTGATACAACCGGCACAACCATTCGCAAAGACCTGGTCATTCTGGAAAATGCCGGCACCGTCATTCGCACCTATGGCGGCGTAGTATTAAACAAAGACGAATCTGACCCACCCATCGACCACAAAACGCTAATCAACACGCATAAGAAAGCGCAAATTGCCGAAGCCGCCGTGCGCTTTATTCACGACGGCGACTCAATCATTCTCGACGCAGGCAGCACCGTTTTGCAGATGGTGCCAATGCTCACCCGCTTTAGTAACATCACCGTGATGACCAACAGCCTGCACATTGTTAACGCCCTTTCGGAACTGGACAACGAGCAAACTATCCTGATGCCCGGCGGCACCTTTCGCAAAAAATCGGCGTCATTTCACGGGCAACTGGCAGAAAATGCCTTCGAGCAGTTCAGCTTTGATAAACTCTTCATGGGAACCGACGGCATCGATCTGAATGCCGGTGTGACCACCTTTAATGAGGTCTATACCGTCAGCAAGGCGATGTGCAATGCCGCTCGCGAAGTGATTCTGATGGCGGACTCGTCGAAATTCGGGCGCAAAAGCCCCAATGTGGTATGCAGTCTGGAAAGCGTCGACAAGCTGATTACCGATGCGGGCATCGACCCTGCATTTCGTCAGGCGCTGGAAGCAAAAGGGATAGAAGTGATCATAACCGGAGAAACCAATGAGTGATGCACTACTGAACGCGGGCCGTCAGACGTTAATGCTGGAACTCCAGGAAGCCAGCCGACTGCCAGAACGCCTCGGCGATGACTTTGTTCGTGCCGCCAATACTATCATCCACTGCGAAGGCAAAGTGATTGTCTCTGGCATTGGTAAGTCTGGCCATATTGGCAAAAAAATCGCCGCGACCCTCGCCAGCACCGGCACCCCGGCGTTCTTCGTGCATCCAGCGGAAGCATTGCACGGCGACTTAGGCATGATTGAAAGCCGCGATGTGATGCTCTTCATCTCCTACTCCGGCGGCGCGAAAGAGCTGGATCTCATCATTCCGCGCCTGGAAGACAAATCAGTCGCGCTGCTGGCGATGACCGGAAAACCCACCTCGCCATTAGGTCTGGCCGCCAAAGCCGTACTGGATATTTCGGTTGAACGTGAAGCCTGTCCGATGCGTCTGGCACCCACCTCCAGCACCGTCAACACCCTGATGATGGGCGATGCGCTGGCAATTGCCGTCATGCAAGCGCGCGGTTTTAACGAAGAGGATTTTGCGCGTTCTCATCCGGCCGGAGCGCTGGGCGCTCGTCTGTTAAACAAGGTGCACCACCTGATGCGCCGCGACGACGCCGTACCGCAGGTGACGCTTACTACCAGCGTTATGGACGCCATGCTGGAACTGAGCCGCACCGGTCTGGGTCTGGTGGCGGTCTGCGACGAGCAGTCTCTGGTGAAAGGTGTCTTTACCGACGGTGACCTGCGTCGCTGGCTGGTTGGTGGCGGCGCACTCAGCACGGAAGTACGCGAAGCGATGACCCCGAATGGCGTCACGCTGCAGGCACAAAGCCGCGCGATTGACGCCAAAGAGGTTCTGATGAAGCGCAAAATCACTGCCGCACCGGTGGTGGATGAAAACGGCAAACTCACCGGCGCAATTAACCTGCAGGATTTTTATCAGGCGGGCATTCTCTAATCCTTCAGTCCCAGACGCTTCGCCAGCCGATGCAGGTTGGCGACGTCGGTTTCCAGCGCCCGCGCGCTTGCCGCCCAGCTATGGTTATTCTGCGCCAGCGCCCGGCGGATCATCTCCCGCTGAAAAGACTCCGTGGCTTCGCGCAGATTGTGATTCTGCGGGATCTCCGCCATGACGTCGGCTTCAGCCTGCGGCGTATGCGCCTCTTCCTGTAAGGCAAAGTGCTGCGGCTCCAGCACCACTTCATCCCCTGCCCTTGTTGCCCTGGCCAGCACCACCGCACGATGAATAGCATGTTCCAGCTCACGCACGTTACCCGGCCAACCGTAGCTCAGCAGATGGCGACGCGCACCGGGGCTTAGCACCACACGGGAAAGTCCCAGCCTCAGCCGGCACTGTTCGCAAAAATAACCCGCCAGCAAAACCACATCTTCACCGCGCTCACGCAGCGGCGGTACCGAAAGGGGAAAGACGCTCAGGCGGTGGAACAGGTCGGCACGGAAATTCCCGGCCAGCACCTCTTCGCGTAAATCACGGTTGGTGGCTGCCAGCACGCGAACATCCACCCGCAAGCTGCGATCGTCACCCACTCGCTGAATATCACCGTACTGCAACACGCGCAGCAGCTTGGCCTGCAACGCCAGTGACAGTTCGCCAATCTCGTCCAGGAACAGCGTGCCGTTGTCCGCCATTTCAAACTTGCCGCTACGGTTGCTGATGGCCCCGGTAAAGGCGCCTTTCACATGGCCAAACAGTTCGCTTTCCGCGACGCTTTCTGGCAACGCGGCACAGTTGAGATACACAAGCGGATTCACCGCACGCGGCGAGCCTTCATGAATTGCTTTCGCCACCAGCTCTTTCCCGGTTCCCGTTTCGCCGCTGATTAAGACGTTAAGATCGGAGCCTGCCACAATCTCAATCTCTTTTTTCAGCTGCATCATATTAGGCGACAGGCCAATCATCTGCGTTTCCGTCACCTGTTCGAAAGCGGTGGACGAACCCGGCAGCATATTCTGGCTTTCCAGCTGTTCAATCAGCAGCGCATTGCTCAGCGCCCCCGCCGCCAGTGCGGCAATCAACCTAAGCTCTTCATCGCTGAAGACATCGAACTGATCTGGCTCCATACCATCCAGCGTCAGCGCGCCAATCAAATTTTGTCCGGCAAACAGCGGCAGCCCAATGCAGGCATGGACCTTCAGGCTTTCCTGGCCGGGGATCAGCCCATCGTACGGATCGGGCAAATCGCTGTCGGCTGGAAAACGCACCACGTCCCCGGCGCGGGCAATCGCTTCCAGACGCGGATGCCCCTCCAACGTAAACCGTCTGCCGAGAACATCCTGCGCCAGCCCGTCGATCGCCAGCGGAATAAACTGTCGTGATTCATAGCGCAGCAGCGCCGACGCATCGCACTCCAGCACCTGGCGCAGCGTAGTGATCAGGCGTTGAAAACGATCCTGATGCCCAATACCGCTTTGTAATTCAATGGCGATACCCGCCAGCACATCAACGGAAAAACTCATGGCTACCTCATTGTCATTTTGACAATGCATATTGTCATATTGACAACAAAAAGCATAGTCATTTTGACAATTAATTTAAAGAAGAAAAACATTAAACTGTTATAAATCAATTAAATAAAAAGTTGGCACGCAACATGCAATAAGCAAAACATCTTTTTTAGAAACACGCTAAATTAATTACTGAGGTTGCTATGTCTATTCTGGTTAAAAATAACATTCATTGGGTTGGCCAACGTGACTGGGAAGTTCGTGATTTCCACGGGACAGAATACAAAACGCTGCGCGGCAGCAGCTACAACAGCTATCTTATCCGTGAAGAAAAAAATGTCCTGATCGATACAGTAGACCACAAGTTTAGCCGTGAATTCGTGCAGAATCTGCGCAATGAAATTGACCTGGCAGATATTGACTACATCATCATTAACCATGCAGAAGAAGACCATGCCGGGGCGCTGACCGAGCTGATGTCCTGCATCCCGGACACGCCGATTTACTGCACCGCTAACGCGATTGACTCCATCACCGGCCACCACCATCACCCGGAATGGAACTTCAACGTGGTAAAAACCGGTGACTCACTGGATATCGGTAATGGCAAACAGCTGATCTTCGTTGAAACGCCGATGCTGCACTGGCCGGACAGCATGATGACTTACATGACCGGTGACGCCGTGCTGTTCAGTAACGATGCTTTTGGTCAGCACTACTGTGACGAACGTCTGTTCAACGACGAAGTAGATCAGACTGAACTGTTCGAACAGTGCCAGCGCTACTACGCCAACATCCTGACGCCGTTCAGCCGCCTGGTTACGCCAAAAATCACTGAAATCCTCGGCTTCAATCTGCCGGTTGATATGATTGCCACCTCTCACGGTGTGGTATGGCGCGACAACCCAACGCAGATCGTTGAGATGTACCTGAAATGGGCAGCGGATTATCAGGAAGATCGTATCACTATCTTCTACGACACCATGTCCAACAACACCCGTATGATGGCCGATGCCATTGCCCAGGGCATCAACGAAGTTGACCCGAACGTGGCAGTGAAAATCTTTAACGTCGCCCGCAGCGATAAAAACGAAGTCCTGACGAACGTCTTCCGCTCTAAAGGCGTGCTGGTCGGCACCTCCACGATGAACAACGTGATGATGCCGAAGATCGCCGGTCTGGTCGAAGAAATGACCGGCCTGCGTTTTCGCAATAAACGCGCCAGCGCCTTCGGCTCACACGGCTGGAGCGGCGGTGCGGTAGACCGTCTGTCCACGCGTCTGCAGGATGCCGGTTTTGAAATGTCCCTGAGCCTGAAAGCCAAATGGCGCCCGGATCTGGATGCGCTGGAACTGTGCCGTCAGCACGGTCGTGAAATTGCACGTCAGTGGGCGCTCGCTCCACTGCCGGAAACCAGCGTCAAAGCCGCAACCAAAGAGGAAGAGTGCGCCTGTGCCGCCGCCGCGGCCGCTGACCTTGGACCTTGCATGCAGTGCAGCGTTTGCCAGTGGATCTACGATCCAGAGAAAGGCGAGCCGCTGCAGGATGTCGCACCGGGTACACCGTGGAGCGACGTGCCGGAAAACTTCCTGTGCCCGGAATGTTCATTAGGCAAAGACGTCTTCGACGTACTGGCTACGGAGGCAAAATGAGCCGCGGAATTGTCATTATTGGTTCGGGCTTCGCCGCCCGCCAGTTAGTCAAAAATATCCGTAAGCAGGATGCGACTGTCCCGCTGACCCTGATTGCCGCTGACAGCATCGATGAGTACAACAAGCCCGATCTCAGCCATGTTATCAGCCAGGCACAGCGTGCCGACGACCTCACCCGCCAGTCGGCGGGGGAGTTTGCCGAACAGTTTAATTTGCGCCTGTTCCCGCACACCTGGGTGACCGACATCGATGCCGATGCTCACGTAGTGAAAAGCCAGGACAAGCAGTGGCAGTATGACAAGCTGGTGCTGGCTACGGGGGCATCAGCCTTTGTACCGCCGGTGACCGGACGTGAGTTAATGCTCACACTGAACAGCCAGCAGGAGTATCGCGCCTGTGAAACGCAACTGCGCGATGCGCAGCGAGTCCTGATTGTTGGCGGTGGTTTGATTGGCAGCGAGCTGGCGATGGATTTCTGCCGTGCCGGTAAAGCGGTGACGCTTATCGATAACGCCGCCAGCATTCTGGCCTCGTTAATGCCGCCAGAAGTCAGCAGCCGTTTACAGCATCGTCTGACCGATATGGGCGTACACCTGCTGCTGAAATCACAGTTGCAGAGTCTGGAGAAAACCAGCACCGGTATCCGTGCCACGCTCGATCGTAACCGCAGTGTAGACGTTGATGCGGTGATTGCCGCAACCGGTCTGCGTGCAGAAACCGCGCTGGCGCGTCGCGCCGGGTTAACCATCAATCGCGGCGTTTGCGTTGACAGCTATCTGCAAACCAGCCACCCGGATATTTACGCCCTCGGTGACTGCGCAGAAATTAATGGTCAGGTCCTGCCGTTCCTGCAGCCGATTCAGCTCAGCGCGATGTATCTGGCTAAAAACCTGCTCGGCGGCAATGCTCCGCTGAAACTGCCGGCCATGCTGGTAAAAATCAAAACGCCTGAGCTGCCATTACACCTGGCAGGGGAAACCCAGCGTCGCGATCTGAACTGGCATATTGCGGCTGAAGCAGAAGGTATGGTCGCCAGAGGAATGAACAGCGAAGGCCAACTGTGTGCCTTCGTGGTGAGCGAAGATCGTATGAAGGAGGCCTTCGCGCTGCTGAAAACACTGCCCGTGTAAACAATGTTGTGCCATTGCTTGTTTTATTAACCTCACGCACACGGATGTGCGTTGCCACTTGTCGGTATGCCCCGACTTGCTTTTCTTGCCCCGCCAGTCCCGGGGCTTTTTTTATTTTTACGGCAATGCCCGCGCCGCAGCAATCACGCCCTGCCCCAGCGACAATCCCCCATCCCCTGCCGGTAAACGCTGCGGGAACAGTAACGTAAAATCATGCAGATAAAACGCCAGACGGGCTGACAGCAAACGGTTATGCATCACGCCCCCGCTAAATACCAGCGTCGTAATACCGCGTAACTGTGCCTGTTGGCGCATCAGCGTAGCAAACCCACGCGCCAGCGCATCATGGAAAGCCCAGGCGCGTTCAGGGGGGGTCGCCTGCCAGTTCAGCCACTGCTGCCAGAAAACCGCCAAATCCAACTGGTTGTTGTTAAGCGGTATGGCGACCGGGTGTTCAACGCCTGCACATTGTGACGCTAACGCCTCCAGCGCACAGGCGGCCTCGCCTTCATAGCTCAGGGATTGCGGTGCGCACTGCAGTGCGGCGGCAACGGCATCAAACAAGCGTCCACACGACGATGCCAACGGCGCGTTGATCCCACGCTCGATGGCGCGAGCCAGTACGCTCCAGTTTTGTTGCTGCACAAACGCCGTTTCCGGATAACGCTGCCAGTCAGGCACAAAGCGCAGACACTGCGCCAGCAGATTGCGCCACGGCTGTTTTGCCGCCAGATCGCCACCCACCAGCGCTACCGCGGGCAAGCCACCCAGGTATTCGCATTCGCGATAATTCACCCGCAGGCACTCGCCACCCCACAGCGCACCGTTTTCGCCCATGCCGATACCGTCCAGCGTCAGGGCAATAACATCGCCACCGTTCAACGGCCAGCCGTGCTCAGCCAGGCACGCCGCAGCATGCGCATGATGGTGCAGCACCGTTTCAATTGGCAACGTCATCTCACGGGCCCACTGGCTGGAAACGTAGCCAGGATGCGCGTCGCAGACGATACGCTGCGGGGTAAAATCATAAATGTTCTGGATCAGATGCAGCGCATCGCGCCACTGATGCTGAATGCCGTCATCGCTCAGATCGCCCAGATGCTGACTAATCACCGCCTGTTCCCCCCGGATCAGACAGAACGTATTTTTCAGATCAGCGCCTAAGCACAGCATCGGCGGCACGTCGCGAAAACCTGGCGGCAACGCCACGGCATCCGGCACGTAGCCTCGGGAGCGACGCAGCATCTCCCCGCTTTCGCGCACCACGGAGTCATCCATGCGCTGCACAATCTCGCGGTTATGCAGCAAAAAGCCGTCGGCAATGTCGTGCAAATCGTCCAGCGCCTGCGCATTAGTAATGGCTGGCGGCCTGCCGCTAAGGTTGCCGGAGGTCATCACCAGCGGCCCCTTCATCTCCTGCAACAGCAAATGCTGTAACGGGTTGGCAGGCAGCATGACGCCGACCTCGGTAAGTCCTGGCGCAATCCCTTCACACAGTGAAACCACATACTGTTTATTGACCAACACGATGGGGGCAGCGGGCGTAGTCAGCAAACGCCGTGCCGCTTCTGGCAGTCCGTCATCCCCCGGCAGCATTACCGCCAGCGGTTTAGCCGGACGATGTTTACGCCGACGGAGCAGCGCCACGGCAGCGTCGTTGCGCGCATCACAGACCAGATGAAATCCACCAATGCCTTTAACCGCCACAATGCCACCGGCTTTCAACCGCGTAACCGCCGCCTGTAGCGCCGGTTCTTTTTCCGCTCGCTCGTCTGCGCTTATCCACGCCAGATGCGGGCCACACGCTGGGCAGGCGACAGGCTGGGCATGAAAACGACGATCATACGGATCGCGATATTCAGCATCGCATTGTGGGCACAACGGGAATGAAGCCATGACGGTAAACGGACGGTCATACGGCATCGCACGAATAATGGTGAAGCGCGGGCCGCAGTGGGTACAGTTGATGAAAGGGTAACGATAACGGCGTTCACCGGGGGTGTTCATTTCAGCTAGACATTCAGGGCAAGTTGCGGCGTCCGGTACGATCTGCGTATTCATCGTTCCGCCAGCACTTTGGCGGATGGAGAAATCTGCGGGTCGTTGTTGCCAGGCAAACGGCGCACTCTCGACGCTATCAATCCGCGCCAGCGGCGGGCAGTGCTGATGCAGTTCGGCAATAAATTGCGCTGCGTCTTCGAGCAAACGCACCACCACCCCGTCGCCGTCGTTACAGACGTCGCCATGCAGCTGTAGCCGCTGCGCCAGTTGCCAGACAAAGGGTCGGAACCCAACGCCCTGTACCTTACCGCGAATGCGCAGCTCTACACCGGAGTGGTTGCTTAGTGTCATGTTGAATTCCCGCGATCGTGTATCCCTGAAATATCCCTTTGCCGGATGGCGGCTTCGCCTTATCCGGCCTACGTGTTATTGCCCTGTAGGCCTGATAAGCGTAGCGCCATCAGGCAGGTATTTTACGCGGATTTTGGACAATCAGAACAGCAAAGATGCGGTGGAGTCCAGTGCCGCACGACGGCGTTTTTCCGCGCTCAGCTGCTCCAGTTTATTGCGATCGACATAAATCAGCGCATGCGTCGGGCAGACTTCCATACAGGCAGGACCGGCTTCGCGATGGTGGCACAGATCGCATTTGTTGGCTTCGGCTTTTTCAGCACGCACGTTCAGACCCGCGCCGCTGTTACGAATAACCGGACGGACAACCACTTCCATTGCGCCATAAGGACAAGCGACCACGCAGGTTTTACAGCCAATGCAGCGTTCCTGCATCACGTGGACAAAGCCTTTATCGCGGCTAATTGCACCGTTCGGGCAGACGTTGGCACACGGCGCATCTTCACACTGACGGCACAGCGTCGCGGTAGAGACGTTAACGCCTTTGATCACGTGAATGCGCGGTAAAAAGGTTTCAGGGGTCAGCGATGCGCAGTCCTGGTTATCCTGATGGGATACCACGCAGGCCACTTCACAGGTACGGCAACCAATGCATTTATTGGCGTCTGCAATGATGAAACGGTTCATCAAATTCTCCAGCAATGACAGATTATCTGCCGAAACATTCATAAATCGTGCCAGAATTTAATGCGCTGTTATTAAAGGATTTTTATTTTACTCTGCTTTAATAAAGCATGTCATCGTCACTAGTGACGATGACAAATGACAGCATCAGCGCGAAAGTGTCGGCGCAAGAGAGGCGCGAGGGATAAGCTCACCGGTAAAGGTTTTCGCTGGCGTAAAGGCTCCGCCGTCCAGCATAAAGATCAGGCGTCCTATGGTTTCCTGGACCATCTCCGTGACCGGGATTTTGACGCTGGCAAGCGCCGGAATGGTGTACGGCGCAAGGGCTATATCATCGAAACCAATCACCGACACCTGCGCGGGAACATTAATGCCCTGCTCGTTCAACTGCTTCATCGCGCCAATCGCCATATCATCATTGCTGGCCACCAGCGCGGTGAAATTCACCTTGCGTAAAAGTAAGGTTTTAACGCCTTCAGCCCCACAGGCTGGCGTCCATTTACCCTTCACAATCAAATCATTATTCAACGGAATGCCGTGCTGCGCCAGCGCGTCTTTGTAACCGGAAAGTCGCTCCACGCCGGTGGGCGAATCCATTGAGCCGCTGATAAAAGCAATCTCGGTATGCCCGGCGCGAATCAACTGCGTGACGGCATTAAAGCTGGTCTGTTTTTGATCGCACCAGACGCAGTGGCTGGTGTTTTTACGCAGGCGTCGGTTAAGCACCATAATGGGCTGGGCGTGTGCATCGATAATCTCATCGATGTCATCCACACTGAGAAAACGCGGATAGATCATGACAGCATCACAGCGCAGGTCGAGCAGATATTGAATCGCCTGACGCTCTTCCTCGGCACTATGTTTACCGTCGGCAAGCAGAAGCTGGCGTCCTTTATCCTCCGCCATACGCGCAGTGTGAAAGAGCAACTCGCTAAAATAAACGCCGTGATACAGGGTGTTGGTTACCACCAGACCCAGCGTCTGCGTGCTCTTCGCCGCCAGGCTGCGCGCCAGCAAATTGGGACGATAGCCACTCTCTTCAATAGCCTGGAACACGCGGTCTTTGGTCTCCTGGCTGACGTAGCCGTTCCCCGAAAGCACCCGGGAAACCGTAGCTTTCGACACGCCAGCACGCTTCGCCACTTCCAACATCGTGGTCATCTTACTCATCCCTTTTCACGCAATGTGACGCAGTGTACTGCACCGTTTCACCGCTGTCCTTGCTGCTCAATCGCAGAACGCGTTATCTGGTGATCGTAGTCACAAATACAAAAAATGATCAAAATATAATCTTGTATAAATAGTATAAATTAAACATGATTTTGTGGAACCGGTTTCCTATCAATGTTTCATCATCACCAACATGAGACGAAAATAAACGGTAAGACATTACCTACCCTACTGATAAAACAGGATTAAATCCGATGTCTAAAAATTATGCAGCGCTGGCGCGCTCGGTTGTGACGGCTCTGGGCGGCGTCGAGAACATCACCGCAGTAACCCACTGCATGACCCGTTTACGTTTCGTTATCAAAGATGATTCACAGGTCGACAGCGCTACGTTAAAAACGCTTAGTGGCGTACTCGGCGTAGTGCGTAGCGACAATCAGTGCCAGGTGATCATTGGTAATACCGTGTCCCAAGCGTATCGCGAGGTCGTCAGCCTGCTGCCGGGCGATATGCAGCCCAGCGAACCTGCAGGCAAACCCAAACTGACGCTCAAGCGTATTGGGGCAGGGATCCTTGATGCGCTGATCGGCACTATGTCACCGCTGATCCCGGCGATTATCGGTGGATCGATGCTGAAACTGCTGGCAATGATCCTCGAAATGACCGGCGTGCTGCAAAAAGGCTCCTCGACGCTGACGATCCTGACAGTGATTGGCGACGGCGCATTCTTCTTCCTGCCGCTGATGGTCGCCGCCTCTGCCGCCATTAAATTCAAAACCAACATGTCGCTGGCTATTGCTATTGCGGGCGTGCTGGTGCATCCGAGCTTTATTGATCTGATGGCTAAAGCCGCACAGGGCGAGCACGTTGAGTTCGCGCTGATCCCGGTCACGGCGGTGAAATACACCTACACGGTGATCCCGGCGCTGGTCATGACCTGGTGCCTGTCGTACATCGAACGGTGGGTGGATCGCATTACGCCAGCCGTAACCAAAAACTTCCTGAAACCAATGCTGATCGTGCTGATCGCCGCCCCGCTCGCCATCGTCTTAATTGGCCCGATTGGCATCTGGATCGGCAGCGCGATCTCCGCGTTGGTGTACACCATTCACGGTTATCTGGGCTGGCTGTCGGTGGCCATTATGGGCGCACTGTGGCCGCTTCTGGTGATGACCGGCATGCACCGCGTCTTTACCCCCACCATTATTCAAACCATTGCCGAAACCGGTAAAGAAGGCATGGTTATGCCGTCTGAAATTGGCGCCAACCTGTCGCTGGGTGGCTCTTCTTTAGCGGTCGCCTGGAAAACCAAGAACCCGGAACTGCGTCAGACAGCGTTAGCCGCGGCGGCCTCCGCCATTATGGCAGGGATTTCCGAGCCGGCGCTGTACGGCGTGGCGGTACGCCTGAAACGTCCGCTGATTGCCAGTCTTATCAGCGGCTTTATCTGCGGTGCCGTAGCCGGGATGGCCGGACTGGCAAGCCACTCGATGGCTGCACCAGGTCTGTTCACCAGCGTACAGTTTTTTGACCCGGCCAATCCGATGACCATTGTCTGGGTATTTGGCGTCATGGCGCTGGCGGTAGTGCTGTCGTTTGTCTTAACGCTGCTGCTCGGCTTTGAGGATATTCCCGTCGAAGATGCGGCTGCGCAGGCCAGAAAAAATCAGGCTGCGCAGCCGGGAAATATCAATGGCGCCAGCATCTGACGGATACTAACTGAGGTTTATTATGTCTGTTTTTCCGCAAGGATTTTTATGGGGCGGCGCACTGGCCGCCAACCAGTCTGAAGGGGCGTATCGGGAAGGCGGCAAAGGGCTGACTACCGTGGATATGATCCCCCACGGCGCACATCGAATGCCGGTTAAACTGGGTCAGGAAAAGCGCGTTCAACTGCGGGATGACGAGTTTTATCCCAGCCATGAAGCGATTGATTTTTATCATCGCTATAAAGACGATATCGCCCTGATGGCAGAAATGGGGTTCACGGTGTTTCGTACCTCAATCGCCTGGAGTCGGCTCTATCCGAACGGGGATGAACTGACGCCAAATCAGGAAGGCATTGATTTTTATCGCTCGGTGTTTGCCGAGTGCAAAAAGTACGGTATTGAGCCGTTGGTGACGTTGTGCCACTTTGATGTACCGATGCACCTGGTCACCGAGTATGGCTCCTGGCGTAACCGCAAAATGGTGGAGTTTTTCACCCGCTACGCCCGTACCTGCTTCGAGGCCTTTGATGGTCTGGTGAAATACTGGCTGACGTTCAATGAAATCAACATCCTGCTGCACAGCCCTTTTTCCGGCGCGGGACTGGTGTTTGAAGCGGGTGAAAATCAGGATCAGGTGAAATACCAGGCCGCGCACCACGAACTGGTTGCCAGTGCACTGGCAACCAAAATCGCCCATGAAATCAATCCGCACAACCAGGTCGGGTGCATGCTGGCGGGCGGAAACTTTTACCCCTACTCGTGCAAACCTGAAGATGTGTGGACCGCGCTGGAAAAGGACCGTGAAAACCTGTTCTTTATTGATGTACAGGCGCGTGGTGCTTATCCCGCCTACTCAGCCCGCGTGTTTCGTGACAAGGGCGTAGTGATTGAGAAAGCCCCGGAAGATGACGACATCCTGAAAAATACCGTCGATTTTGTCTCCTTCAGCTATTACGCCTCGCGCTGCGCCTCGGCAGAAATGAACACCGGCAACACCAGCGCCGCCAACGTGGTGAAGTCACTGCGCAATCCGTACATTGCAGCCAGCGAATGGGGCTGGGGCATTGACCCACTGGGTCTGCGCATCACCATAAACATGATGTATGACCGCTACCAGAAACCCCTGTTTCTGGTGGAGAACGGACTGGGGGCAAAAGATGAAATCGATGCCAACGGTGAGATCAACGATGACTATCGCATCCGCTATTTATGCGACCATATTCGCGCCATGGCAGACGCCATTGAAGACGGCGTGCCGCTGATGGGTTACACCACCTGGGGCTGTATCGATCTGGTTTCCGCTTCCACCGGCGAGATGAGCAAACGCTACGGTTTTGTCTATGTCGACCGCGATGACGCAGGCAATGGCACGCTGACGCGGACTCGCAAGAAATCATTCTGGTGGTACAAAAAAGTGATCGCCAGCAACGGGGCTGAGCTGGACTGATCGTCGGGCCGGATGGCGCTTGCTATCCGGCCCGCATGATCACCCGCCACAAACATCCCCCTTCCTTTCCGTTTCATTTTTTACATTCATTTTTCTGGATCGTCATTCCATTCTGCGGTTTGCTGCCGCGCATTATTACTGGCATTTTATTCAGTAGTTTTTACTTTTCACCGTTCGTAACAAGGAAACGTTCATGTCTACTGATAATGTTCAAACACCAATGATTATCGCCAAACCCGTGCGTCGTTTAAAAGTGGGTTACGTCAGAAGACGCTACGAAGATCGCCGTACCGGATTCACCCTGCGTATCAGTCGACACGCCTCATTAACGCTGAATGGCGACTGGCTGGAACAGGCGGGTTTTCCGACCGGCACAGAGGTGAATGTTTCGGTGATGCAGGGGAAATTAATTATTGAGCAGGCAACTAAATAACGGCTGGATATGTAAAGGCGGAACAGGCCGGATGCCGCGCGTGGCTGACATCCGGCGCTGGGAATGCTTACTCTTCTGGTGCTTCTAACTCAGCAAATCCGCCATGGCCTTCCCAACCGGCTAATCGCTGATACACGGTCCCGACCGCCTCTTTGATTGGCTGCGTCATCGGGTAATAAAAGCCGACAATATCCGGTTGAATGCCGAGGAAAATCACCTCGCCAACATCTTCTTTGAGCTGATCAACCAAATAGTTCAACGGCATATTATGGGTGGTCATCATGAACATCTCGGCAATATCATCGGGATCGATAATGCGAATCTCGCCTGGGTTGAGGCCCATGTCAGTGGCATCAACAATCAGCAGACGTTCCGGGCGCAGTTCGCGGATCGCGACGATATCATTTTCTGGCGCACTTCCGCCGTCGATGACCACCCAGTTGCCTTTAGGCTCAGCGGCGCACATTTCTGCCAGCAGCGGACCCGCACCGTCGTCACCCATCATGCTGTTGCCGACACACAATAAAACGTCAGTCACGGTGTCTCCTCACCATCAGATAGATGGCGCTTTCCTGGTGAATGTCATGCAGCATGCTGAGCACCAGCTTGCTCCATTCCTGCTGTTGCGGCGTCTGCGCGTCGAGTGCGTCATCAAACGCGCGCGCCAGCATCTGCACATGGTTAAAATCGATGACGATTTCACCGTACTTCGGTACGCCTTCCATCTTACGGCGAGCTTCGCTTCCTTCGGCAAGTGTGGCAATCCACGCCAGATAGTCATCCCACGGGCAGGTTAACGCCGCTTCCAGGCAGTCGATTATGCCTAAGTGGTGACCAATCGCCAGGCTGTAATAGACAACCTGCTGCGCCTCAGCGGGCGTTGCATCGTTCTCATCAATAAACTTACGGCTCAGTTGACTGAACACCACCGTTTCACTCATCGGATACGCGCCTCTTCTACAACATGATTAAGATGCGTGACGATCTCGGTCAGACGCGGATCGTTTTCCGCTTCCAGCCAGCGCACCACCTGTTGCTCACCCTGCCCCAACTGATTCATATAGTCATCGGCAATCTGACGACCATAACGATAACCCGCCAGACGACGTGCTTCGCGATCGACCTTCACACGCAGCGGCTGAACCATATCCGGGTGCAAAATTTCCGCAGGCTGTGCGTCCAGTTCGCCTGGTGCACGTGCGTGAATTTTCTGCTCCAGCAGGCCAAGCGCCATCGCAAAGCCGTACAGCGTGGCGGCAGGCGTCGGTGGGCAACCGGGAATATACACATCCACGGGAACAATTTTGTCGGTGCCGCCCCATACGCAGTATAAGTCGTGGAAGATACCGCCGCTGTTGCCGCAGGCCCCATAGGAGATACAAATTTTCGGGTCCGGGGCAGACTGCCAGGCACGCAGCGCCGGAGAACGCATCGCGCGGGTTACCGCACCGGTGAACAGCAGAATATCCGCATGGCGCGGCGACGGAACCACTTTGATGCCAAAACGTTCGGCGTCAAACAGCGGGGACAAGGTGGCGAAGATTTCGATTTCGCAACCGTTGCAGCCACCGCAGTCGACGCGGTAAACGTACGCTGAACGCTTGATGCTTTTCAGCAATGACGCTTTCATGCTGGCAATGGATTCATCCACGGTCATCGGGACCGGAATTCCGTTGGCATCACGTGGGCCTAATAAATTGCTCATCAGCTGGCCTCTTTCATATGGCGAGTCAGTTCAATACGGTCAGACGGCACCAGGCATTTCTGGCGCTTACAGTCCGGGCAGGTCTCAAAGCCTTCACGGTGATTTTCCGCACGGGAATCACCGTTGTGCTTCAGTAACGCAATGGCGTAATCAATCTCTTTTTGCACCGCAAAAGGACGGTTACAGACGCGGCAATTACACAGCGCAAAACGAGACTGCTGCAGGAAATCTTCTTTCTTCCATACCGCCAGCTCATACTCCTGCGACAGCTTGATCGCCGCCGTCGGGCAGACTTCTTCACAGCGGCCACAGAAAATACAGCGACCGAGGTTGAACTGCCACGCCAGCTCACTGGTGACCAGATCTGTTTCTACTGTCAGCGCGTTAGATGGGCACGCATTGATACAGGCCGCACAGCCAATACACTGCTGCGGATTATGTTCCGGCTTACCGCGGAAGTTTTTATCAACCGCAATCGGCTCCAGCGGGTAGGACGACGTTGGTGCCCCGGTTTTGATGACTTTTTTGATAAAAGTAAACATGGCGATTCCTTATTTCAGCGGCGAGTTTTTACGCTCGATGCTGTAGCGCTCAAGTTCTTTGTACGGCACGACTTTGCTTTTCTTCTTACGTACATCGACCACGGTCATACGGTCAGTACAGGAGTAGCAAGGATCGAGGCTACCGATAATCAGCGGGGCATCGGAGACGGTGTTACCGCGCAGCATGTAACGCAGCGTCGGCCAGTTGGCGTAGGTGGCCGCACGGCAGCGCCAGCGATACAGTTTCTGGTTGTCGCCGGTCATGCTCCAGTGGATGTCATCGCCACGCGGTGCTTCGGCAAAGCCCAGCGCGAAGCGGTGCGGAATATAGGTAAAGCCTTCCACCGCCAGCGGGCCGCCCGGCAGGTTATCGAGACCAAAGTCGATCATGTTCAGCGCAGTATAGACTTCGTTGATACGCACTTTCAGACGGGAAATAACGTCGCAGCCCTGCTCGCTGTGCACTTCCATCGGCAGTAAACCGTAACCGACAAACGGGTGGTCCGCGCGGGTATCACGCGCGTGGCCGCTGGCACGCACCATTGGGCCGACGTTACTGAAGTCACGAGCGATTTCCGGGTCCAGACGACCAATGCCGACGGTGCGCTGTTCCATGTTCGGCGTACTGAGCAGCATGTCGACCAGATCCTGTACATCACGACGCATCTGCTGCGCCAGCTGACGGGTCTGGATCATGTCCTCTTTCAGCAGGTCACGACGGATGCCGCCGATCAGGTTCATGCCGTAGGTTTTACGCGCCCCGGTGAGGATCTCCGCCATTTTCATCGACGTTTCACGCACGCGGAAGAACTGCATAAAGCCGGAGTCAAAGCCGGTGAAGTGGCACGCCAGGCCAAGGTTCAGCAGGTGCGAGTGCAGACGTTCCACTTCCAGCAGAATGGCGCGGATCATCTGCGCACGTTCCGGCACCACAATCCCCATCGCATTTTCCACGGAGGTGGTGTACGCCGTGCTGTGGGCAAAACCACAAATACCGCATACGCGATCCGACAGGAACGTCACTTCGTTATAACCCATACGGGTTTCCGCCAGTTTCTCCATGCCGCGGTGGACATAGAACAGACGGTAGTCGGCGTCGATGATGTTTTCGCCATCAACAAACAGGCGGAAGTGACCTGGTTCATCGGAGGTGACGTGCAGCGGGCCAATCGGCACCACGTTATTTTTCTTGTCACCCAGTTCGTTGATGAACTCGTAGGTTTCGGCATCGGTAGTCGGCGCCGGGCGCTGACGGTAATCCATGCTGTCTTTACGCAGCGGATAGAGTTCGTCCGGCCAGTCATCCGGCAGTACCAGACGGCGTTCGTCCGGTAACCCTACCGGGATCAAGCCGTACATGTCGCGCACTTCACGCTCGCCCCAAACGGCGGCCGGTACGCGCGGCGTCACGGACGGGAACTCCAGTTTATTGGCGTCGACTTCTACGCGAACGGTTATCCAGCACTTGGTGCCCTGTTCCATCGACATGACGTAGTAGACGGCGTAATGGCCGCACAGCTGACGTTCGTCGTTACCAAACAGCACCGACAACCAGCCGCCCTGTTTGTAGTAGAGAAATTCAACTACTTCCGGCAGATAGTTGACCTTCACGGTGATGGTCAGCTGATCTTTGGTCTGCCAGCCTTCATCCAGCACCACGCCCGGGAAGGCCTGGTGCAGAGCGGCGAGATAGTGTTGACCTACTTTTTCTTCAGACATGTTCAAACTCTCTTAAATCACGCCACCAGCAAGGAGACGAAGGCTAAAAACGCAAACCCAAAACCGGCCCAGGTCACGCGTGAAGTGGCGCAAAAACGCAGACGCGCCATGCTGTTTTCAAACAGGGCGATGACCAGCACGCCGAGGACCAGCTTAACGACAGCAATCACCAGCGCCAGCAGCAGCCCGCCCGCAGTGAAGGTTTCCATCTGCCCCCACGGCAGGAACACGCCGACAAACATTTGCAAAACGACCAGCTGCTTGAGGCTGATGCCCCACTTGAGCACCGCAAAACCGCTGCCGCTGTATTCGGTCAGCGGACCTTCCTGCAGCTCCTGCTCGGCTTCCGCGAGGTCGAACGGCAGCTTGCCCATTTCGATAAAGGTGGCGAAGGCACAGGCACACAGCGCCAGAATCAACGGGATGCTACGCGCGGCAGGCCAGTGATAAATGGTATCGGCAATGTTGCTGATGTGGGTCGAACCAGCAACCTGCGCCGCCACCCACAAGCCCAGCAGCAGAATCGGCTCCACCAGTACGCCGAGCATCGCTTCACGGCTGGCGCCGATAGCGGTGAACGGGCTACCGGTATCCAGACCGGCGATAGAAAAGAAGAAGCGGGCAATGGCAAACAGGTAAATCAGCGTGATCAAATCACCCAGTTGCGGTAGCGGCGAGCCCACGGTCACCACCGGCAGTGCGGTAGCGATAGTCAGCATAACGCCCACCATCACAAACGGCGTCAGGCGGAAGACCCAGCTGGAATCCGCTGGCGCAATGCTCTGACGGCCGAGCAGTTTGATAATGTCGCGATATTCCTGCAACACGCCCGGACCGCGGCGGTTATGCAAACGCGCACGCGCCACGCGGGTAATACCGGACAACAGCGGCGCCGCGGCAAACAGCACCAGCGCCTGAATTAACGGATATAAAACACTCATTCTCAGGCTCCTCGTGAAACCACAATCACCACCAGCACCGCCAGCTCAATCAGCGCCAGGCGACGGAACAACACCGGTGCCGCCGCGTTCTGCCAGCCCGGAATCCAGGATACCGGGTTCAGCCATTTACGCAGTTTGAGTACCGGAGCAAAGGCTTCTTTAACCGGCATGGCAAAGCCGTGCGCAGTGATCACCATTGACTGCTCGTGATCGTAACCACACACCCACGCGGAACCGCGTGAACGTGACGGCAGGCGGTTGCCTTTGAAAATAGCCATGATGATGAACGGCAGCAGCGGACACGCGATCAACAGCAGCGTGATCATCGGCTGAGATACGGTGGTATTCGCCGTTTCCAGCGGTAGCGGAACAGCGGCAGAAATCAGCGGCAGCAACCACGGGGCAGCAACGCCGCCAATCACGCAGCAGATAGCCAACGCAACCACGCTCACGCTCATCAGGATAGGGGCGCAGCAGGCGTTTTCCGCTTCCTTCGTGCGCGGTGCGCCGAGGAACGTCACACCGTAGACTTTCGCCATACACATCACCGCCAGCGCGCCGGTAATTGCCAAACCGACAGCCAGCAACGGTCCTAACAGACGACCGATGAACGCGCCGCTGTTACCCAGCTTGAAGAAGGATTGATAGATAACCCACTCACCGGCAAAGCCGTTCAGCGGCGGCAGCGCGGCCATCGCCATCAGGCCAACCAGCATCGCCAGAGAAATCACCGGCATACGTTTACCGATACCGCCCAGTTTCTCGATATCACGGTGACCGGTGCGGAACCAGATGCTGCCTGCGCCCAAAAACAGGACGCTTTTGAACAGGCTATGGTTGACCAGGTGATACAAACCGCCGGTCAGGCCAAGTGCGATCAGTGCCGGTTGGTTAAGGGAAATACCGGTCACGCCAGCACCCAGACCCAGCAGGATAATGCCGATATTTTCCAGCGTGTGGTACGCCAGCAGACGCTGGATGTTGTGCTCCATCAGGGCATACAAGCCGCCGATAAACGCGGTGATCATCCCCAGCACCAGTAGCGTAACGCCCCACCACAGCGGGGCATTACCGCCCAGCAGCGACAGGGACAGAATACCCAACAGACCCACCTTCATTACCACGGTGGAGAACAGCGCCGCCGCCGGTGCACTGGCGTTGGCGTGTGCCTGTGGCACCCAACCGTGCAGTGGGATAATCCCGGCCAGCAGACCAAAGCCCGCCACACCCAACAGCCAGATGTCAGCGCCGAGCGGCAGCTGCTGAGTGCGCAGGTCGAGCAGACGCAGTTCCAGCGTACCGTAGCGCTGCCACACCAGATAGCAAGCAATCGCCAACAGCAGCGTACCGACACGACCCAGCGCAAACCACAGCTTGCCTTCTTTGCTGCACCCGGTCAGGAACACCGCACACAGCGCCATGATTTCCGCCATCACCACCAGCGTGCCGAGATTGCTGGCAACCACCGCGCACACCGCCGCCGCCATCAGCAGATTCACCAACAGACCGTTGGCCTTTACCTGCGGGTGACGGTGCCAGTCGATGTTGTACAGACTGACGAACAGGCCGCACAGACCCAGCGTAATCAGCCAGATAGCGTTCAGCGGCGACATTTGCAGGCTATGACCGATGAACGGCATCACGCCGCTAACCGCCAACCCATTAATGAGCACGCTAAAACCGGCCGCCGCCGTACAGAGGCTGCCCACCGCACCGCCGACACCGGCGATCCAGCCGCTTAACGGCTTATGAAACGAAAACAGAAATGCCAGAATCGCCGCCGCCGTAAACCAGGCCACGCCGCTGTTAATCAGTGAAATTGCGCTCATTTTGCATCCCCACTCTGAGCCTGCTGAAACAAGGTGAGATCGCCGAAGTCGGTATTGAACGTCAGCTCACGCTTACGTTTGCTGGCGCGGGCGATGTCCATATTGCTCACCAGATGCAGGGCTTGCGTTGGGCACATGCGCACGCAGGCCGGACCTTGTTCATCAAAGCTACACAAGTCGCATTTCACCGCAATGGCGCGAATACCCGGCACCCAGTCCAGCAGCGTGCTGACGCGAGCTGGCGCTGGCGGAGCAGGAGGCGCTTTTGACGTGTTGGCGTTCGCCGGGATATGCAGCGGACGGCTGCCTGAAAACTCAATGGCCCCAAACGGACAGGCGATCCCGCACAGTTTGCAGCTCACGCACAGGCTTTCATTCAGCTGTACGGCGCCGTCGACACGGTTAATCGCATTGACCGGACAAACGGTGGCACAAGGCGCATCTTCACACTGATGGCAAAGCTGCGGCGCAGATTCTTTTTCATTTAGCATCACTTTCAGGCGCGGCATTGACTGCAGGCCATGCTGGCGATGTGTCTCTGAGCAGGCGGCTTCACAGGTGTGGCAGCCGATACAAAGAGTGGAGTCAGCAATTACAAAACGATTCACCAGGCATTCCTCAGGTGATAGTCATTTTTGACGAAAACATGTCTATCAAATGTCATTTTCGACACTTATCGACATGCCCATTCCCTAAACTGTCGTGACGCAGCATACGCACCGCATCATGACTTACGTGGACACACCCGAGGCTTAAACCGGGCTATGACCCTCTACCAGTTGGCTTAAATTCACTGGCATATTGTTTTCAACCGCGGTGTACAGGCTGTCGTAGACGCTGGCGATTTTTTCGAGATAGTGCTCCAGCACCTGTTCCCGATCGCGGTTGCTGATACGGTCATCGACCTTGCCGTCGAGAGACAGTTGTGCCTGTGCAATCAACTGCTTATCTTCGCCGTCTTTCGTTTCAACGTAGTACTCGATGGTATGGCTGTTAAAGCCGTCCGCCAGCGTGACGTAGATAACGAAGTGCTCAAACAAGACAAAGCACAGATCCTTGTCCGGTGCGCAGCTCATCGCATGATGTAAACGCGCTTTCGACAGGGTGATCCCCTGTACCAGCGAGTTGCAATAAATACGCCACTGGTCCTGTAGGCGACGATGCCGTTCAGCGATGTAATCGGCTTTTTCGCTTATTTCCCAAATAGTCATGTCAGGTTACCCGTTTAGCAGAGACATTCTGCGTTAAGCATGTTTCATGCCAATATTTAATTACTTATATTTCATATAGATAAATAAATTACTGGTCGTGACGACATGTCATTTCGTCATCGTCGTCATTGTCACGGGTGAAAAAATTCAGTTTGGCATGTTTTTTGCTTTTATCCCGATAACAACATGGGAGGCGATATGCACGAAATAACCCTCTGCCAACGGGCACTGGAATTGATTGAACAACAGGCTACGCAACACGGTGCAAAACGGGTTACTGCGGTCTGGCTCAAAATTGGCGCATTTTCTTGCGTAGAAACCAGCGCTCTCGCCTTTTGTTTTGATCTGGTATGCCGTGGCACCCTTGCAGAAGGTTGTAAACTCCACCTCGAAGAACAAGAAGCCGAATGTTGGTGTGAAACATGCCAGCAGTACGTCACCTTACTGACCCAGCGCGTGCGCCGTTGTCCGCAATGTCACAGCGACATGCTAAGAATCGTGGCCGATGACGGCCTGCAGATTCGACGAATTGAAATAGGCGATGCTGAAGATTAAAGCTGGTGACAAAGTAGGCCGGATAAGACGTTAGCGCCGCCATCCGGCAAAAAGCGAGTAACAAGCAATAGATCAGGAGTGAGCGATGTGTACGACATGTGGTTGCGCTGAAGGCAACCTTTATATAGAGGGTGATGAACATAACCCCCACTCGGCGTTTCGCAGCGCGCCATTTGCCCCGGCCGCTCGTCCGGCGCTGAATATTACCGGTGTGAAGACCGCCAGTTTCACCCCGAGCCAAACTGAAGAAGGCGATTTACACTACGGTCATGGTGAAGCCGGCACCCACGCGCCAGGCATGAGCCAGCGCCGTATGCTGGAAGTGGAAATTGACGTGCTGGACAAGAACAACCGTCTGGCCGAGCGTAACCGCGCCCGCTTCGCCGCCCGTCAGCATCTGGTGCTGAATCTGGTCTCCAGCCCCGGTTCCGGTAAAACAACGCTGTTAACCGAAACATTGATGAAGCTGAAAGACAGCGTGCCGTGTGCGGTGATCGAAGGCGACCAGCAGACGGTTAACGATGCCGCGCGTATTCGCGCCACCGGTACGCCCGCTATCCAGGTGAACACCGGTAAAGGCTGCCATCTTGATGCACAAATGATTGCCGATGCCGCGCCGCGACTGCCGCTGGCAGACAACGGTATTCTGTTCATTGAAAACGTCGGTAACCTGGTATGCCCGGCGAGCTTCGACCTCGGCGAACGTCATAAAGTAGCGGTGCTTTCCGTTACCGAAGGCGAAGACAAGCCGCTGAAATACCCGCATATGTTTGCCGCCGCCTCGCTGATGCTGCTCAACAAAGTCGACCTGCTGCCGTACCTCAATTTTGATGTTGAACAATGCATCGCCAGCGCCCGGGAAGTGAACCCGGAAATTGAGATCATCCTGATTTCCGCCACCAGCGGTGAAGGCATGGATCAATGGCTCTCCTGGCTGGAGACGCAGCGATGTGCATAGGTGTTCCGGGTCAAATCCGCACCATTGAGGGAAACCAGGCCAAGGTCGATGTTTGCGGTATTCAGCGCGACGTCGACCTGACGCTGGTCGGTAGTTGTGATGAGCACGGTCAACCACGTCTGGGGCAATGGGTCCTGGTGCACGTTGGTTTTGCCATGAGCATCATTAATGAGGCTGAAGCGCGCGACACGCTCGAGGCGCTGCAAAATATGTTTGACGTTGAGCCGGATGTCGGCGCGTTGCTGTACGGCGAGGAAAAATAAATGCGTTTCGTTGACGAATATCGCGCACCAGAACAGGTGATGCAGTTGATTGACCACCTGTGTGAACGTGCCGCACACCTCCCCTACACCGCTGAACGTCCGCTGCGCATTATGGAAGTGTGC
>OJJJ01000364.1_pt1 | contig 24483 bp, 22 predicted proteins | sample 1596311 | NCBI WGS metagenome assembly OJJJ01 (sample SAMEA4350140, study PRJEB24818) | metagenome | biome: human; feature: gut; material: faeces | place: Denmark | collected 2013-09 | reverse complement strand
ATCCTTATTTTTGTAACACCACTTGGAATTTGAATCTGATCAATCTGGATTTTCTTCCAATTATTATAATAAGTAAATTGGATATCTGTTTCTGCCAAACGAGTTGTTGCTCCATTTAACTCATACTCAACAAACAATTGCGCCTGTTCTAAATTTTCTGCTATTCCTTGGGCATAGGCACTGAAACAATAATTATGATTTTCTTCTACTTCAATCTCTTGTGAAAGAACAGTAACAAATGGTTCATCATCCCAGAATTGAAAACTTCCCACACCTGAATATGGTGTACTATCATCCCAAATGGTAATCTGTCCTGCATTTCCTTTTTCCTTACTTATTTTCCAATCGGCTGTATTATAAGCATCTTCAAAAGAATTATTTTTTACTAAATTTCTTTGCACTGTAATTGTCACTGTCGGCTGTTTTAATACCACATTATCTAATGGATCAGCACCTAATATTCTTCCACTTAATTTATATGTCCCTATGCGATTTAAATCTACAGATTCCACATCGTTCCAACTTACTGGTAATGATATTAAATCTCCATCAAATTGTAATACCTCCACCTTTGTAGGCAGTATATCTTCTATTGATACAGTATCTTCAACATCTACAATAATATCCTGTGGCATATAAACAAGTACATCTTTATCATTATTAATAGATTCCTCTTCTTTATTAAATCGGTAGGCATTCAAAGAATCAAGTTCTTTAAAATTAGCATCAAATAAAATCTGATTATCCCACTCATTTCCTTGTCCCTTTGCAACACCTACACCATCAACTGCTAGCCATAGAGGTTCCCAATAAAATACACCAAGTCCTTTATCATTGTCTACATTAGCAACTGTATTAAACACTGTTTCTAACATTAGTTTCTGATTTTCTACATTAGCTTCTAAACCCACAACATCTGTTTCCTCTTTTCCTATTAAATTTGGCTGGGAATCAGCATCTTCATAAGTTTGTGGATAAGAAGTTTCTGCTACTACAACTTCTTTTTGATACCTTTTTACAATATTATTCATATTGTTTTTTAAATCTTGAGGTGTCCCATGCCAATAAGGATAATATGACATTCCTATCACATCAAAATCAGTTACCCCTCTTGCAATCATATTATCGAAAAAATATTCAAATCGTTCCTTATCGCCACCTTCTGCTAGATGAATCATGATTTTAGTTTTTTGATTAATCGGTGTTGTATCTCTTACTGCTGAAATTCCACTATTTAACAACTCTGCTAAGTTATCTAAATTATCGATATATCCATCTTCCCATAACATCCCCCCACTGATCTCATTCCCAACTTGTACCATATCGGGATATGCTCCAACAGTATTTAAACTATTCAATATATCCGCTGTATAGTCATATACTGCTTGTTTTAATTCAGAAAAATTTAGATTTTTCCAAGCTTCTGGCTTAGACTGATAAGAAGGATCTGCCCATGTATCAGAATAATGAAAGTCTAATAGAAACTTTAACCCTGCTTGTTTAATTCTTTGTGCCATTTCTATTGTATGTTCTTTATTACAATAATCACCTGCATCAAAGGATGTTGTTGGATTATTCCAAATTCTTAGACGAACATAATTTACATCTTTATCTGCTTTTAAATATTGAAGAATATCATTAATTTTATTACCATTTCCATCAAAAAATTCTCCACCTGCGTCCTCCACTGCCTCAAGCGAAGATAAATCCATTCCTTTGATAAACTCATCAGAACTTGCATAAGTTGGTGATGTATAAATCCCCATTCCCACAATTCCAATTGCACATCCTATTACTAATTTTTTTATATTCATAGCTTCTCCTTCTATTATAAAATTATTAATAATTTTTAGTTGATTCTTTGATGCTCACCTTATATCCTAAGATTGTTATCTTTGGTGCCACTTCTTCTTTTATTACTTGTAATAAACGAGTTGCTGCCATAATTCCTAGTTCTTTTATATTGTATTCTACACAAGTAATCGGAAGATGATATGCCTCTAATAGTGGACTGTCATAAAAAGAAGCAATTTTAATTTGACTTGGAATGGCAATCCTATTTTTATGCAATATTTTTAATACATGAAAACAAATATTATCATCCATACACAAAAGACACTCCACATCTTTTTCTATCACTTCTTTTACTACTTTATCAGCTACAATACTGTTAACTACATTATCATATAAACTAACTTTTTCTGAATTCATTTCTATTCCATTTTTCTCAAAAGCATGTTTACAACCAAGCAACCTATTTCTTGTGGCTATTTGTGTCATATCACCACATAAAAGAGCAAATTTCTCATATCCCATATGAACTAAAATAGATGTCAACTCTCTACACGCTTCTTCATGATCTACGTCAACTTGTATCACTTCTTTATCTGCATAACTACCTATTACAACAAGAGGCACTCCTTTTTCCTTAAGAAATTGAATCGCCTCATCATTTTCCATGGTCCTTGTTAAAATAACACCATCTATTTTATGTTTCCAAACGAGCTTTTTTAATTCTGAAATATTGTTTGGCGCTATTTTTACAACTATCACATTATATCCATGAATAATACAATAGTCATAAATACTTAATAGAATCTTTTGGAAATATGGTATTTCTGCAAATTCCTCTTCTCCTGGTAATGTAACACAAATATTACCTGTAATCTTTGATGTCCAATTGGGCAAATGCTTCCGTGGTTGAAAATTCTTTTCTCCTGCATAATCTAGTACCAGTTTTCTCGTTTTTTCACTGATTCTTCCCTTGCCCGAAATAGCTCTTGATACAGTAGAATTTGAGAGTCCTAGTTCTCTTGCAATATCTTCAATTCTCATCTTTTTTACTTTATCTTTACTCTCCATAGATTCTCCTTTCCCAGCTTATTCTTCTTAGAAGAAACTGTTTCAAATATAATTTAGGAGGCATTATTATCCAATCAAATATGCCTCCTTTTTTCTTTATGTGAAAGCAACCAGTCATAGACTATACTAACAAGCGTTTATAACAACCATCATAAACGTAAGAACTCACTTCTCATCTTTATTATTTTGATAAGTATTCTTCATATTGGCGAAGGAGTTCATCTGTTACTTTAGAAAGCCCTGCACTCTCTAATGTTTGTTTCATGGTATCAAACATCTTTTCGGTCTGATCTCCATAGATTCCTAGAGCAAAGCTGCTTTCGTATTCTGCTAAAACAGATTGCACAACGGTATATTCTGTTTCAACGTTTGATGGATCAAATGTAAACCCTGCTACTTCTGGATGATATTCTTTCTCTTCCATTTTCTCATCCATAACAACTTGGCGTTCATCAATTCCCACTTCATCTGGTTCATCTTGACGATTTAAGGCCCAAGCCCATCCATTCCAAGTATAATTTTCAGCAGCATCTAATGTTTTACGATATCCATCTTTTGTTAATTCCCAATGTTCGCCTTCAATTCCACCTAATAGTAAACGATTTAAATTAACATCACTTTTTATGTAATCTAAAACTAACGCTGCTCTTTTTGGATTTTTACTGCTTGCTGTAATGGCAGTTGCATCATCTGCATAACTTCCTCTACGACGTAAAGTATCTGGAGTTACATCATATACAGCATATGTTCCATTTTTAGAACTTTCTAAATTCTTTCCTGCTGAATATACAGAAGTATTCCATATAAAGGCTCCAGAAGTTCCATTTTCAAAGTATGCTTGTGCATCACTTGTATCATTAATAGCATCCGTTGACCATACACCTTCTTTTGCCAATTCTGCCATCTCTAAGCAGTATTGTTTATAAATATCTGAAGTGAATAAATAGGAAATATCTTCTTTATTTGGTGCTTTTTCGCTTCCATTATTATTATAGTACCAATCATATCCATTAGCTACCGCTTCTAGTTTATTATTTTGTAAATAAAGACTTAATAATTGTTCACGGTTTGTATTCGTATTTAACGCGGTCACACCTGTTTCTTTTTGAATATCCGCTAATTCTACTAAATACTTCTTTAAATTATCCCAACTGGTTGGCTCTGTTAGGTTATATTTTTCCATTAAATCTTTTCTCACCATAGCGATTTGATAAGAATTAAATAGCGCTTTTGCTTTTGGAACTGCATAGATCTTTCCACTAATAGAAATCTGATCCCAACTCTCTTCTGGCTGTTCTGCATAAGTATATGGCATATAATTTTCTAAAAACTCAGGAGTTAACTCTAAAAATGCTCCTTTTGCTGCTTCTTCATTATAATAACACCATGCAGCAGTATAAATTAAATCCACCTGTTCTCCCCCTGATAAAAGAAGAGAATATTTTGTTTCGTAATCACTCCAATTTAAAAATTTAATATCCAAAGTAGTATTCAGATTTGGCTCAAAATACTCGCTATTGGCTTTATCGAGCACCTTTTGCATATCTTTTGGAGTATCTCCTAGTACATACATCACAATCTTCTCTTTTTCCGCAAAGTTATATCCTTTCCCATAATAAGGACTTTCTTTCGAAATTGTGGAATCATCTGGTTGTTCTGTTTTTTCTGTTACCCCACCAGTGTTCTGTGTCTTTGCTCCCCCACAACCTGCCATTGTAAATGTCATTGTTGCTGCTAATAAATAAGCAAGCCACTTTCTTTTCTTTCTCATGTAAATTCCTCCCAATTTTTTTTATTTTTATAAGTAAAGCAATCTGCCCACTTTACATCAGTTATCATCCTTTTACAGCCCCAATTGTAAGCCCCTTTACAAAATATTTTTGTAAAAACGGATACAGGAATACGATTGGACCTGTGGCAATTACTGTCATAGCAAGTTTCAATCCCTCTGATGGCATTTGACCAATTTGCATTCCCGTAGCTGCTGCTACTCGTTTCAATGCTTCCGAACTATTTAAAATATTTTGTAATGTATACTGTAAGTTCCAATTTTCTCCCGTACTCATAAATAGCATACAGTTATACCAGTCATTCCAATAAGACAGTGCAATAAATAAAGTTAAAGTAGCAATCAGCGGTTTTGCAGTTGGCATAATAATTTGCCAATAAATTCGGAAATCTCCTGCTCCATCAATTTTTGCCGCTTCAATCATTTCAAACGGAATTCCCTTCATAAAACTTTTGGCAATAATCATATTCCAAACCGAAAACAAGCCAGGAATAATTAAGGCATACATATGATTTGTAAACTTAAATGTGTTTGTGCATAATAAATACCATGGAACAAGTCCACCATTAAATAATGTTGTAAAGAAGAAGAAAAAAGACAATGCATTTCTCCACGGAAAATCTGGTCTTGCTAACACATATCCTGTCATTGTCGTAATGATAATAGAAAGAGTAGTCCCGACCACTGTTACAAATATGGTAACTCCATAAGCATGTAAAATACTCTCAGGATTTTTTAATGCCATTTTATAAGCTTCTAACGAAAATGTTTTGGCCGTTAAAAAGAATTGATATCCTTCTTTTATAATAGTGCTTTCATCGGTCAAAGAACCAACAACAATTAAATAAAACGGGATAATACATAATAACCCAAATATTGTTGTAAGAATGTACGAAAAAATTTTAAATACCAACATATCTTTTCCCATTTTTATTTTCATTTTACCCCTCCTAAAATAATGAATAATCTGGTGCTAACTTTTTCACAATAAAGTTGGCTACAACAATTGTGACAAAACATAAAACAGATTGATATAATCCAGCAGCTGCTGACATTCCAATGTTTGGTGTTGTGATTAAAGAACGATATACAAATGTGTCAATGACATCGGAAGATTGTAATAAAAGTTGATTGGATCCGACAAGTTGATAGAACATTCCAAAATCTCCACGGAACACATTACCTAACGCTAATAGTACCATAATCATAATCGTTGGCTTTAAACTTGGTAATGTAATGAATCGAATTCTCTGCCATATATTTGCACCATCAATTTCCGCGGCCTCATACATATCTTGGCTAATTCCCGAAATAGCAGCTAAATAAACTACCGTTCCATACCCCGTCTGCTTCCAAATACGGACGAATACTAAAACAACTGGCCACCATTTCGTCTGCTGATAAATGCTAAAATTCTCAACTCCAAAGATAGATAAAATAGAATTTAAAACCCCATTGCTCCCAAATATATTCAACATAATAGTAGATACTACAACCCATGAAATAAAATATGGAAGAAACATAAATCCTTGCATTACTTTTTTAAATAATTTATTGTTTATTTCATTTAAAATAATTGCAAACCCAACTTCGAATATAACCCCTAATCCAATAAATGCTATATTATAAAGTAACGTATTTCTGGTGAGCGTCCAAATTTTACCGCTGACAAATAAATATTTAAAATTTTCAAACCATACCCAAGGACTTCCAAATATTCCTTGCGAATAATTATAGTTTTTAAAAGCGACGACAATTCCAGCCATCGGTATGTACGCAAAGATCACAGTTAAAATGGTAGCTGGCAATAACATAGCTAATAATACTTTATTTTTATATAGAGCCTGAATCTTCATCTTTTCCTCCTCCTATTTGAACAATTTTTATTTTTGCAATTTTTTTTGCTCTTTTTATTATTATAAAACTTTCCCTATTTTTTGTATATTGACATTTTATATAAGAATTTTTTCGTATTTTTGTTGTTAAATTCTAATTATTTTCTTTTTATTTTTGTGCAATTTATTTTTTTGCTCAAAATTATATTCTAAATCATTGTGCAATAATCGTCACCATGTTAAAAAATAAAAAAGGGAATGATAATTTCTTATCATTCCCTTTTTTGCCTTTTAGCCTTCTATTCACTTAATAAAAACGATTATCTCTCTTGGAAAAATGCATCATGCACTGCATTCATAGCTTTCTTTGTATCTTTTTCCCCAATTACAACTGTAATATTAATATCAGAACTTGAAATCATACGAATATTAATTCCAACATCAGATAATGCTTCAAACATTTTCGCTGCAACACCTGGATTTGTCATCATACCAGCACCAACGACGGACACTTTTGATACATCTTTTGACACATCGATCTTTTCATAATTGTCACTAAAATTGCTTTCAATAATTTCTACCGCTTCGTCTGCAGCACTTTCTGCTACTGTAAATGCAATATCCTTGCTATCATCACGACCAATAGACTGTAAAATAATATCTACATTAATGTTTCTCTTAGCTAAAATATTGAATACTTTAAATGCAACTCCTGGTTCATCTTTTACTCCAATTAAAGCAATTCGTGCTACATCATTATCTGCTGCAACTCCACTAACAAGCATTCTTTCCATCTTTGTTTCCTCCTTAACAATCGTTCCTTCTGATGTATTTAAACTAGAACGCACAACCAATTGTACTCCATATTTTTTTGCAAGCTCTACAGAACGGTTATGAAGCACGCCTGCTCCAAGAGAAGCTAATTCTAACATTTCATCGTATGTAATTTCTTTTAGCTTATAAGCCTCTTGTACAACGCGTGGATCCGCTGTATATACGCCATCTACATCTGTATAAATTTCACAGGCGTCCGCATTTAATACTGCTGCTAAAGCAACGGCTGTTGTATCGGAGCCCCCTCTTCCCAATGTGGTGTAATTGTCATAACGATCCACACCTTGGAATCCTGTTACAAAGACAATTTTTCTTTGCTCTAATTCATGTTGAATTCTTTCTGTATCGATATCTTTTAAACGAGCATTTCCATATCGATGATCCGTATGCATCTTAACCTGAAAAGCATTTAAAGAAATCGCTGGAACACCAAGCGCATTTACTGCCATAGCAGCTAATGCCACGGAAGTCTGTTCTCCTGTTGTAAGAAGCATATCCATCTCACGTTTTGATGCTTTTGGATTAATATCTCTTGCCATAGAAAGGAGTTCGTCTGTCATTTTCCCCATAGCAGATAAAACAACCACAACATCGTTTCCTTTCTGGTATTCTTCTATACAGCGTTTTGCTACATTAAAAATTCTTTCCTTGTTTCCAACAGATGTACCACCAAATTTTTTTACGATTAGCATAATGTCCTCCTATGTTACGTTTTATTTGTGCGAAAGGCATAAAGCAAACAAAAATACCTATCTTTCCACTTAGAGCCATCCGCGAACTTGAGAAACTAACGAAGCACAGTTCTCACAGTTATTAGAAAATAAGCGCTTTATGAATTCTGTCACACATGGAAAACACCCTCTGCGAGTTTCCCATTCCAATGAACAGCTAATTTTTTAACACCTTTGCTCTTCATTATATGCGATCTTCCTTCTATTGTAACGCTCAAATCCTGTCGGAAACATGGCATTTTAGCGTTTATACATTTTCTTTCTTATTCCAAAAGAGTTTTTCTATGCGCTTTTTTCCACAACTGGTATCCATAATGGCTGGACACCTTCTATAGTTGACTCGTCATTTTCTTTTGAACAATATAATTGTTACGACTTGCTATCAATTCACGAAAACATATTCTAACTTTCGTTTCCTTTTTTTCATCAATATTTTCTGCACAATTTGCTATATAGAAATATAAATCTTTCATTTTTTTATATTCTACCCTTAGAAAATGACAATAACTGGTTACAGTATAATACCGATATGACATTATGTCAAAAACTTTTTTCATTTTTTACACATTTTTTAACTTTTATCTAAATATGACGAAAAAGATACCCATAAAGTTTCTATAATCACTAACGTTTTTTATTCCCTTGCCAAAATATTCAAATAATGGATTCCTTCACTTCCTTCAATTTCGTGAAATAAATGAGAAATATCTCCTGTATCTGGCAAAATCATAATGCTGAGTGTTAATAAAGCAACTCCATTGATCGGAATACTTTGATGAATTGTCATAATATTTGCCCTATATTTTGCAATACAATTTAATACCATAGAACAAAGCCCTGGCTTGTCTTCCAATTCTACAACAAAAGTAATCACTCTTCCTTTTGCATTTTCTTGTAACTGGAAAATATCATCCTTATATTTATAATAAGAACTACGACTAATTCCAACTCGCTCAGCCACTTCTTGAATGGTGAGATTTTTGTTACTATCCAGCAACTTCTTTGCTTCTACAACTTTTAACAATACTTCTGGCACCGCTTTTTTCTTTACCAAAAAATATTTGCTTTCATCTAACATACCGTTATTAAATCTCCCTTCTCCTATTTTTCTTTCCTCTTCTATCATTTCCTTATCTCTTTCTATTTTTTCTTTTTATAACCCTTCCCCTTATTTCTTATTCTTCTTCACGTTTTTTTGTAGCTTCCCATTTTAAATAGGCATTCATAAACGCATCTAAATTTCCATCCATGACACTTGCTACATTGCTTGTTTCTTCTCCTGTTCTTAAATCTTTTACCATTGTATATGGCTGCATAACATAAGAACGAATTTGACTACCCCAACCATTATCGGAAACCTCTCCTCGAATTCCTGATAACTTCTCCATATTTTCTTGCTGCTTCATCATATAGAGCTTTGCTTTTAACATCTGCATCGCTTTATCTTTATTTTGGAATTGAGAACGCTCATTTTGACATTGTACAACGATTCCTGTTGGTAAGTGAGTAATACGAATAGCAGATGAGGTTTTATTAACATGCTGTCCACCTGCTCCACTAGAACGATATGTGTCAATTCTTAAATCATCATCATTGATCTCAATTTCAATCTCTTGATTGATTTCTGGCATAACATCACAAGATACAAAAGATGTCTGTCTTTTTCCTGCCGCATTAAATGGTGATATACGAACAAGACGATGCACTCCCTTTTCAGATTTTAAATAACCATAGGCATTTTCTCCATTAATCTGAACGGTAACCGTCTTAATTCCAGCTTCGTCTCCATCTAAATAATCAAGAATTTCTGTTTGATATCCTTTTGCATTTGCCCATCTTGTATACATACGGAATAACATACTTGCCCAATCACAAGACTCTGTTCCACCTGCTCCTGCATGAAGTGTCAAGATTGCATTGCACTTATCATATTCCCCTGATAAAAGTGTCTTAACACGGAGTTGTTCTAAACTTTCTACAAAAGTCTTTACCATCTCATCAATTTCTGGAATTAAAGAAGGATCTTCTTCTTCATATCCCATCTCAAGCATGGTATCAATATCTTCTAACTGGTCAACAAGCCCTTTATATTCCTCTACGGTATCTTTTAAATTCTTTAGTTCTTTCATCACTTGCTGAGAACGCTCGATATTGTCCCAAAATCCTGGTGATTCCATATCCGCCTCTAATTCTTCGATTCTATCCTTTTTTCTCTCTAAATCCAAAGAATGTCCCACTTCTACTAATGGATCTCGATATTGATTGATTGTATATTTAAATTGATCTAATTCAACCATTCTTCTGCCTCCTTTAATGCTTGTACAATTAGCATACCATGTTCTTATAGTGCTATGCAACTACCTAAAACAATAACCGATGAAAAAAAGGGCTGTTATGAATTTTTCTTCACAACAAACCCTTTTCTTTTATTCTACATTATGCTTCATTTCTTCCACAGCAATGTTTATATTTCTTTCCTGAACCACATGGACATGGATCATTTCTTCCGATTTTTTCAGACATTCTAACAATTGGTCTTTTTCCGCCTGTTGTGTCTTTATTTGTACCAGTTACTTTTGCAACTTCTTCTCTTTCCACTTTTTGTTCAATACGAACATGTAAAAGAGCTTGTGCAGTTTCTTCACGAATTGCTTCTGCCATTTCATCGAACATTGCATAACCTGTAAATTTATATTCTACAACTGGATCTCTTTGTCCATATGCCTGTAAACCAATACCTTGACGAAGTTGATCCATATCATCAATATGATCCATCCATTTACGGTCAATGACACGGAGAAGAATTACGCGTTCAATTTCACGAAGATGTTCTGGTTCTGGGAACTCAGCTTCTTTTGCTTCGTATAATTTTGCAGCTTCTTCTTTTAATCTCTGGATCAGTTCTGCTTTCTTACCATTCTTTTGTTCTTCCTCTGTTAATTCAATTCTCTTAACTGGAATTACGGAAAGAAGTTCATTGTTAAGACTTTCTAAATCCCAATCTTTCGCTGGCTGATCATCACCAATTACACGATTTACATAGTCTTCCACTGTATCTAAAATCATTTTATAGATAACGTCTCTCATATTTTCACCATCTAATACACGACGACGTTCTCCGTAAATGATTTCTCTTTGTTCATTATTTACGCGGTCATATTCAAGTAAGTTTTTACGAATACCGAAGTTATTTCCTTCAATCTTCTTTTGGGCTTTTTCGATAAAGTTTGTAAGAGTCTTATGCTGAATCTCTTCCCCTTTTGGAAGATTTAACGCTTTATACATTCCCATAACTCTTTCAGAACCGAAAAGACGCATCAAATCATCTTCTAAAGATAAGTAGAATTTAGATTCACCTGGATCTCCTTGACGTCCAGCGCGACCACGGAGCTGGTTGTCAATACGTCTTGATTCATGGCGTTCTGTACCAATAATTTTAAGCCCGCCAAGATCTTCTACTCCTTTTCCAAGCTTGATATCCGTACCACGACCTGCCATATTTGTAGCAATTGTAACAGCGCCACGAACACCAGCTTCTGCGATAATTTCCGCTTCTAATTCATGGAATTTCGCATTCAATACTTTATGTGGAATACGACGTTTTTTCAAACGAGAACTTACTTCTTCTGATGCTTCAATTGTTACAGTACCAACTAAGACTGGTTGTCCTTTTTCATGGCTTTCTGCGATATCATTGATAACTGCATCTAATTTCTCGTCCTTTGTACAATAAACAGCATCATCATGATCCTTACGAACCATAGGTTTATTTGTAGGAATTACAATAACGTCCATTCCATAAATTTCACGGAATTCCTGTTCTTCTGTCTGAGCAGTACCTGTCATACCAGATTTCTTTGCGTATTTATTGAAGAAGTTCTGGAATGTAATTGTTGCAAGAGTTTTACTTTCTCTATTTACTTTTACATGTTCTTTGGCTTCAATGGCCTGATGAAGACCGTCAGAATATCTTCTTCCTGGCATAATACGTCCAGTAAACTCATCAACGATTAATACTTCATCGTCTTTTACAACATAATCTTTATCACGGAACATTAAATTATGAGCTCTTAATGCAAGAATCATGTTATGCTGAATCTCTAAGTTTTCTGGATCTGCAAGGTTTTCAATTTTGAAAAACTCTTCTACTTTTTGAATACCTTGGGCTGTCAACATAACTTGTTTGTCTTTTTCATTTACAAGGAAATCTCCATCTTCTTTGACATCTTCACCCATAATAGCGTCAATTTTGGATAATTCTCCTGTTGAAGTACCTCTTTCTAATTTTCTAGCCACAAAATCACACATCTTATAAAGCTCTGTAGATTTTCCGCTCTGTCCAGAAATAATAAGAGGTGTTCTCGCCTCATCGATTAATACAGAGTCAACCTCATCCACGATGGCGTAATGTAAGTCTCTTTGAACAAGTTGCTCTTTATAAATAACCATGTTATCTCTTAAATAGTCAAAACCTAATTCGTTATTTGTAATATAAGTAATATCACAATTATAAGCTTTTCTTCTCTCATCTGGTTCAGAGCTATTTAAAATAACACCGACTTTTAATCCTAAGAAATTATGAATTTGTCCCATAATTTCAGCGTCACGTTTTGCTAAGTAATCATTTACTGTTACAACATGAACACCTTTTCCTTCTAACGCATTTAAGTATGCTGGCAGTGTGGAAACTAATGTTTTACCTTCACCAGTTTTCATCTCTGCAATACGTCCCTGGTGAAGAATAATACCACCAATTAATTGTACTCGGTAATGTTTCATACCAACAGTACGAACAGCTGCTTCTCTTACAACTGCAAATGCTTCTGGTAAAATATCATCTAATGTTTCACCATCCGCAAGACGTTTTTTAAATTCTTCTGTTTTCCCTTTAAGTTCCTCATCACTCAATGCCTGCATTGTTTCATCTAATGCTTCAATCTTTTCCACTAAAGGCATAATACGTTTAATTTCTTTTTCGCTATGGGAACCAAAAATTTTCTCTAAAATATTCATTTATCTTTCACTCCTGTGATTCGTTCGGAATATTGTCAAACTACATTGTACCATTGAATTTCCTTATAAGCAACGAAATTCTAAATTCTTAACAAAATGTCCATATTTGAACTTTTTGTTAGAAACAGATCTATTTTTAAAGTTTTTTCAATCTTTAAAGAAATCGAGCAACAAACCCGATACTCCCTCCCCTTATTTAATTATAGCTCTCCTTTCTTTTGTCCATACTTGAAAAAACCATCTAATAAAAAAATATACAATATTCTAGACGTCTTTTCAAGAAGAATATGCGGTAATTTCTGTAAATGTTGGAAAAGAGTCACAATCGATTTACATAAAAAAGAAGTATCACGAAACGATAAGCGTCCTTTGTGATACTTCTTTTCCCCATATTATTTGCTACATCAAAAACCCTTCTTTGATGTGACCCCACCTTGCTTTATGAATTATGGACAGCTTGTCCAACATAAAACTCTAATTTTTAATACTCAGGTTCAATCAGACCATATGTATGACCTTTTCTCTTATATACAACATTTACTTCATCTGTTTCCACATTACGGAATACATAGAAATCATGTCCTAACATCTCCATCTGTAAGCATGCTTCCTCTGGATCCATAGGTTTCATAGCAAACTGTTTGCTTCTAAAAATCTTAATTTCCTCGTCATCGGTTTCTTCTTCAACGAATGATGGTTGAAAAAATCCACCTGTTTGTTTTTGTTGAACTAATTTATTTTTATATTTACGAACTTGGCGTTCGATAATATCTACAACTAAATCGATAGATACATACATATCATCACTAGATTGTTCTGCACGGATGATACTTCCTTTCATAGGAATTGTAACTTCAATTTTCTGTCTGTCCTTTTCAACACCAAATGTAACATGAATCTCTGTATTATCTGTAAAATACTTAGAAAGTCTATCGATTTTCTTTTCAACTGTATTCTTTAAAGCCTCTGTCACTTCAATGTTCTTCCCAATAATAATGTAACGCATATGGTCCAACTCCTTCTATGTCATATTATCCGATGAGCTATCACGGATAGACGTCCAACAAAAGAATCAAATCCCTTGTTGTTCATAGTCATATTATACCATAATTATTATTTTTTTCAATTACTTATCTACATTTTTTATAATTTTTTATTAATTATTTTATTATATTTTATATTGAAAAAATTCTCAGATTTTTATCATTTTTACACCATAATAATTGATAACGTAGTTTTGATGATCTTTCAAATGTTTTTACTTGGTTTTATAATAATTCACCAAAACATCTGTTCCATTTTCGACATTATTTTTTCTTCTTTCTACATATATCATTTTGTGGATAATGTGGATAACTTTGTGTATAACTCAAAATCATCTTGTTTACTCATTCTTGTCCTGTGTATGATTTATAATTTTTATCCACATAATCCACATTATACTTTTCACTTTTCCATTTTTATCCATTTCTTTGTGCATTTTGTACATGTCTTGCCTATATAATTGATATTCAATTTCTATTCTATTCCTATTTTTATCAAAAAATTCCAAAATGAGAATACTGCTTTTATTTTCTCTCATCAAAAAAAGCTATCCTATAAAACGAACTTTTTTCTTCCACATCCGTTTTATAAGATAGCTATTTTTTGACCTATATACTTTTTATATTAACCATACAATATACGATACGAGTTTATAATCCACTTTATTTTTATCCTAGAATACTTCTTGCACAATATGGAGTTCTATAATACATATTGGAAATTTTAATTCCTGATTCTGGAGAACTTGCATGAACAACTTGTCCATTTCCAATATAAAGTGCAACGTGACCAATGCTACTTCCATTCTTATAGAAAATTAAATCTCCAGGCTGTACATTGCTTAAAGAAATAGATCTTCCATTTGTAGCTTGTTCTCTAGAAGTACGGCTAATAGAAATACCGAAGTTTCTATATACAGATTGTGTGAATCCAGAACAATCTGTTCCATTTGTTAAACTTGTTCCTCCATATACATATGGATTTCCTACAAACTGCACTGCAAAATTAACAATATTTTGTCTTGTTGTTGAACCTGCACTGCTATAGCTCTTGTCAGATGAACTTGAACTTCCAGAACTGCTGTTACTACTTGATGAGCTAGAAGAACTTGAGCTACTTGATGTACTAGATGAATTTGATGTACTAGAAGTATTTGATGTACTAGATGAACTTTCAGCTTCTGCTTGCTGTTGCTGTCTTTGTTCTTCTGCTTGTCTTTCTAACTCACGGGCTGCTGCTTCTTCCGCTTTTTTCTCTTCTTCTCTAGAAACAGCATCATCAAATTGGAAGTCAATATCTACATATTCTTTTGATACATAGCCTTTTACATCTTGATCCACTTTAATTGCAACCCAATTTTTCCCTTCTTTAAGAACTTTGTAGTCCTCACCTTCTGGTACTAATGTTAATATTTTTGCTTTTTGTGTCGCCTTTTCACGCACTCTCAATGTTTGTGCTGTAACGGTTGCTACTTTTTTACAAACTTTATTTGCGTAGGTTTCTACCTTTTCTCCTGTTACAAGAAACTCATCTTTTACCCAACCTGTTACTTCTCCAGATTCGATTTTTGTCCATCCATTTTTTTGTTTTAAAATCGTTCCTGCTGCACCTTTATATAACTTTCCAACTACTTTTGCTTCTTCTGTTGGATGTTTACGCACATTTAAATAATTATTAACTTTTGCTAATATGATTCCATCATATTTGGATGTTTCCTTTTTCTCTTCTGCTTCCTCTTTTTTTGCTTTCTCTTGATCTTCCGTATTTGGAATATCTTTTTCATCTACTGTCTTTACTTCTGTCGCTCCTGCTGCTAATGGATCTTGTTGTTCTGTTGTTGTTTCTGAATCCATTGGGCTTTGATCTTCTACAGCATTTACAATATTATCCATGGAAAGGGAAAATCCTGCCACTGCTGTTGTCGAAAAAATGCTCTCAGCATGAGCTTGTACAGTTCCTGCACCTAAACATGCAGTCACTGCCATTAAGGCAAACGATGCCTTTGTTTTTAAAAATCTCATGTTTCTTATAACCTCCTACACGATACTCTTTATTACTTTTTTTATTTTTATTATTATATTACAAAATTGTTAAATCTCAAATCACTTTGCTCATTATAGCAGTTTCCCCTACGTATGTCAACATAATAAGGCTTAAATTCATGATTTCTTCCTAAATTGTTTATAAAAAAAAAACAAAACAGATCTTTTTTTTATACAAACCTGTTTTGCTTTTTTTATCTCATTCTCTATATTTTTTAATCTTTTGTAACATTTTTGTAACAAATATTATTTTACTTGTTCTGCTAAGTATTTCTCAATAGAATAGACTGCATTAGCACCATCAGATGCTGCTGTTACTACTTGACGAAGTGCTTTTGTACGAACATCTCCTGCAACAAAAAGACCTGCTGTACTTGTTGTACCTGTCTCATCCCCAATGATATATCCTTTTTCATCTCTGTCTACAATATCTTTTACCATATCTGTGTCAGGACGATTTCCTACTGCAACGAATACACCTTGTACTGGAAGTTCACTTTGCTCTTCTGTTTTTACATTGCGTACTTTAATATTATTAACAACACCTTCTCCTTCTATCTTTTCTACGACACTATCCCAAACGACTTCTACATTTGGAAGAGAAAGTAATTGTTGCTGTAATATTTTAGCTCCACGGAATTCATCTCTTCTATGAATCACATATACTTTTTCGCAGCCTCTTGCTAAGAAAATAGCGTCTTCTAACGCTACATCTCCTCCACCGACAACTGCCACTGTTTTCCCTCTAAAGAATGCTCCATCACAAGTTGCGCAATAAGAAACTCCCATTCCTTTTAATTCTTCTTCACCAGATACACCGAGTGTAACGTGTTCTGCTCCTGTTGCAATAATCACTGTTTTTGCTTCTATAGGTTCTTTTCCATCAAATAATACTGTGAATCCGTTTTCTGTCTTCTCCACTTTCTTTACAGATGCTGTTAAAAACTCTGTTCCTAATTTATCCGCATGTTCTCTCATTTTAATGCCTAAATCAAATCCATTGATCATTGGAAGTCCTGGATAGTTATCCACTTCATAAGTGTTTAAAATTTGACCTCCACTCATTGGATTTTTTTCTATTACAATCGTTTTTAATAAAGCTCTTTGGGCATAAATTGCAGAAGTCAATCCTGCTGGTCCAGAACCGATAATTGCTAAGTCATATTGAATATTCATTATAAATTCCTCCTATTTGTTTGCTTTTATTATTATAAGAAAGGTACAGATAAACGCCGAGAAATCATCCATATGAGTCGGTGTTTCTTCTTTATTTCTGAAACCTTTCATTTTTCTATCATTCCTATTTCAATCCATTTTCATTTTCTTCATTCTTCACAACAATGCTTGTATTGTTTCCTTTTCTGCTTTATAATACTATCTAAGAAAGTTCATCTTTCATTGTTAAAAAAAGGAGGCGAATACTATGATTCGCAAATGGTTATTAACAGTTGGTTTATTAGTTGTTGGAACTACCACACTCTTTGGCTGTGGAAAAAAAGATTCTAACACTCTATCTAATAACAATACAGAATCGACTGTAGCTTCTACTACTGAGGCTACTACTGAGGCTACCACAGAGGCTACTACCGAAGCTTCTACTTCTACAGAAAATCCAGAAACAACTGAGGCTACGACAGAAGCTACTAAAACTGATACAACTACAGAACAAGAAACTACTACGGAAGCTTCTGCTTCTACAGAAACTACAAAAGCTACAGAAGCTACAACAGAAGAAACACTTCCTCCTAAAGTTACTTCAAAGAAAACAGGCACTGGTATTTTTAATGGCCAAATTGACAGTAACTCTGTAGAAATTGAAATGGAAAATGGGCAACCTGAGACATTCTTTATTTATAAAGAAAAAGTAGCTGAAGCATTTAATAATATGGATATTGGTGCAAAAATTTCCTTTACTTATGGACCTGCAAAAGGTCAAGTAAATCCTCAGATTCTTTCTGTAAAAGAACAATAAGTTAATTATTTTTTTCTTTTAGAAAACTAATAACCAACAAAAAACTTCCTATGAAGATAAAAAAGTCCGCTATATTAAATACAATATGGCGGATTTTTTTCCATGAAAAACTAAAATAATCTACCACATAATGTTTCGTAATGCGATCCCACGCATTGCTAATAGCGCCACCTAATAGGAAAGATAATGCTAATTTTCTCATTCCTTGTCCAGATACTTTTACTAACTGATGAAGCCAGAAAAGCAATCCTAAAATTAGTCCACACGTCCCAAATATTAATTTTTCTTGGTGTTGAGAAAACAGGTCAAGCGCTGCACCTTTATTATAATATTTTTTTAAAATCAACTTTCCATTCCATCTTTTAATAGAATGTTCAAAGTCTAATTTCTTATCCATCTTCTTTTTCATGTTCCATTCAAACGCAACAATACTCGCAATAATTCCATACCATATCAACAGCTATCCCTCCTTCTCTATCCAGACTTTCTTAAATTTATTGATCTATTTTACCATCTTACCTATTCTTTTTCTGTGACTTTCTCACAGTTTTTATATCTTCCTTTATTTAGTATAACAAATAAAAATTTTTTTGAAAGTATTTTCTAATTGTTATCTCCTTTTTCCTATGTTACACTACTAACAGATAGAAGAATAAAATTGTTAGGAGGATTTATTTTATGGAAAAGAAACCTTATGTTTGCCCAAAATGTGGATGTAACCATTATGATCACGATCAGTTTCAAGCAACTGGCGGAAACTTCGCTAAAATTTTTGATATCCAAAATAAAAAATTCATCACGATCAGCTGTTCTGAATGTGGTTATACAGAACTTTATAAATCCGAAACCTCTGATGGTTGGAATATTTTAGACTTCTTAATTGGTTAAAAGGAGGGCACTTATGGTGGTGAAACAATTTTATGAATTAATAAAAGAAAGAAAACCAGCTCTTGAAGATATCTCTAAAAAATGGGATTCTTTCACATTCAATGGAGTAAAAGAAAATCCCTCCATATTAGAATTAGAATCCTGTTTAAAAGAGCAAGTAAGCCAGACCAAAAAACACGGGCTAGAATTTATAAAAAAACATAAAAACAAAATTTTATATAGTGCTCTTGTTGTTTCTATCAGTGCAGTGGGAATCGGAATTTATTCTCAATTTCGCCTTATCAAATATCGTCGTCTTTGCATGGAAATGGCGAAAATAGACCACGATATTGCAACCTATGTGATAGAATCTTCAAATCTATATAATCAAAAAACAATGCATCTACGCCCTGAAAAAGAAGATATTCGTTATCGTTACAAACTATATCGACAATTAAACCGTGGAAAATCGCTTGTTACCATTCAAAAAGAACGGAATGAATTACAAGCTCGTCGGGTAAAAGAAGCACATGAATTTAACTTTGATCTCATGCGCGTTAGACATGAATCCACAAATTATAGTAACTGATAAATACTAAGAAACACGCTTTATGAAAATGCGAGAACCTTTTCTATTCATAAGATAAGGCTCTCGCATTTTTTATCGTTTCTATTTTTAATTTTAATCGCCAAAAGAAATACCTAACATTTTGGCCTGTTTCACAATATCATCCTCTGGCGATACATATTTTAATTTACCTGCCACTTCAGATAATGGTACAGAAATAATCTCATTTCCTTTTACTGCGACCATACGCCCATATTGCTCCTTATCAATAAGCATAGCTGCCTCTGCACCTAAACGGCTAGAAAGCACACGATCATATGCGCTTGGACTTCCACCTCTTTGTGTATGCCCAGGCACAGTAACTCGCACTTCTTTTCCTGTTAGTTCTTGAATTTGCTCTGCTAATTCATAAGAAATCGTTGGTTGTTTTCTCTTTTTAATTTTTGCTTTTCTCTCTTTTTTTGAAAGAAGGGCGTCTTCTTTTGAAATTGCTCCTTCTGCTACTGCTAAGATAGAAAATCTCTTACCCTGTTTCTCACGTCTATTTAATGCCTCTACTACTTTGTCGATATCATATGGAATCTCTGGAATGAGAATAATATCAGCACCTCCTGCAATCCCTGCATGAAGTGTTACCCATCCAACTTTATGTCCCATAAGTTCTACAATAAAAACACGTCCATGAGAAGTGGCTGTTGTATGAATACAATCAATCGCATTTGTGGCGATATTAACAGCACTTTGAAAACCAAATGTCATCTCCGTTGCCCATAAATCATTATCGATTGTCTTCGGAAGCGTGATGACATTTAAGCCCTCTTCGGAAAGCATATGGGCTGTCTTATGGGTGCCATTTCCACCTAACACAACAAGACAGTCTAATTTCAATTGACGATATGTTGTCTTCATCGCTTCAACTTTATCAAGACCATTGGCATCTGGCACTCTCATTAGCTTAAATGGCTGTCGACTACTTCCAAGAATCGTTCCACCTTTTGTAAGAATTCCAGAAAAGTCGGATGGTTTTAACTTATGATAATTTCCATAAATTAGTCCTTTATATCCTTCTTCAAATCCAATAATCTCTACCTCTTCACCACAAAGGGTCACAAGTCCTTTTACAACGCCTCGCATTGCAGCATTTAATGCCTGACAATCTCCACCACTTGTTAACATACCAATTCTTTTGTTTTTACCCATTGCTTTTCCCTGCCTTTCGTATCTTATGGTCGATTACATCTCTGTTCTACCATCTAACGCTCTTAAAAGAGTTACTTCATCAATATATTCTAAATCTCCACCCACAGGCACACCACTGGCAATTTTGGTGATTTTAATTCCTGTTGGCTTTACAAGTTTACTGATATACATTGCAGTTGTTTCACCTTCTAAGCTAGAATTTGTGGCGATAATAACTTCCTTTACCTCTCCTTGTAATCGGCTCATTAACTCTTTTAATCGAATATCATTTGGACCGATCCCTTGATAAGGGGAAATTGCACCATGGAGAACATGGTACACGCCATCATATTTTCCAGTTTTTTCATAAGCAGCTAAATCTCTTGTATTTTCAACAACCATAATTGTAGTATGGTCTCGTTTCTCACTAGCGCAAATCGGACAAACTTCTTGATCCGTTAAAGTACAACATACTTTACAATACTGCACCTTACTCTTTGCCTGTACAATCGTATTTGCAAGACTTTCCACTTGTTCCTTTGGCATATTAATAATATGAAATGCCAATCTTTGTGCCGACTTGGCACCAATTCCTGGAAGTCTTCCCAATTCCTCTATGAGTTTTGTTATCTGATTGCTGTAAATATCCATTAGAATGGGAAGCCTCCACCCATGCCAAGACCTCCTGTGATCTTAGCCATAGAGCTTGATTGATCTTCTTCCATTTTTCTAAAAGCTTCATTAACCGCAGAAATAATCAGATCTTCTAACATTTCAATATCATCTGGATCTACAACTTCTTCTTCTAACTTTACAGCTGTTACTTCTTTTTTACCGGAAACAGTAACTGTAACAACGCCACCACCAACAGTAGCAGTATATTCTTTTGCTTCTAACTCTTTTGTTGTTTCCTCCATCTGTTTTTGCATTTTTTGTGCTTGTTTCATAAGGTTATTCATATTACCAGGCATACCCATTCCTGGAAATCCACCTCTTTTTGCCATTGTCTTATTCCTCCTATTTCTTTTTTCTTAATCCTCAAATTCAATCGGTATATTGAGTTTTCCAAGGATACTTAAATCATAACTTTCAAAGGTTCCTCTTTGTTCTTCGGATTCAAAAATACATTGATATTGAATCTTTTTTCCTGCCTTCTCTGATAATAGTTGTTCTAATTCTTGTTTGTGTATCTCTCGTTCAAAATATTCTTTTGCCATAACTCCATCGGGACTCTTTTGGAACATTAAATTTAAAGAATTACTATCAGCACCTACTGTCACTTTTGCCTTTGCAAAATAGGATTTCATAGGCCCTACAAATTCCCTTTTTATCTCTGGAAGCTTATGCATCAAAGATTTTAACGTCTCAATATCCGCTGGCTCAAAACGTTTTGCAAGTTCTTCCTCCACTTGAAAACTATTTTCTTCTTTTTGCTCTTTTGCTTTTTCTTGTTGCGTCACAGGCTGTGTCCCCATGACAACAGGAACTCCTTGTTCCATCTTTTCTTCTAATACCCGAAGTCGCTCCAAAATACTATCATAATTTTCTTCCATTTGGGGCTTACAAAGACGAATAAAGGTTACTTCCGTCAGCACTCGCTTTTGAGTAGCATAACGAAGCTGTCCTGATAAATCCGATAGAATTCGAATATAACGCATTAAAGTCTCATGATCCACTTTTGTACTCTCTTCTTTTAGTGCCAAAAGATTTTCTTCTGACATATCGAAAGCAATTTCTTCCTCTTTTGAACTTTTTAAAAGCAAAAGATTTCTAAGATACCAAACAAAGTCTGTTACAAACTGAGAAAGTTCTCTTCCTCTAGTAACCATATCTTCAATTGTTTGCATTGTTTCTGGAACGTCTTGTGCTAAAATAGCCCGTAATACTTTACTAAATACTTCACTATCCACAGCACCTAAAACATTCAACACATTTTCATATGTGATTGGCTGTCCTAAATAAAATGCAATACATTGATCAAGCAGGCTTAATGCATCACGCATAGAACCATCTGCCACTTTTGCCACATAACGCAAAGCTTTTGCTTCTGCTTCAATTCCTTCTTTTATCATCAATTCTTCTAAACGGTTTGCAATTGTATCAATGGAAATCCTGCGAAAATCATATCGCTGGCACCGAGATAAAATTGTAATCGGAATTTTATGTGCTTCTGTTGTAGCTAAAATAAATATAACATAAGAAGGCGGTTCTTCCAAGGTCTTCAATAAGGCATTAAATGCTCCTATAGAAAGCATATGCACCTCATCAATAATATACACCTTGTATTTTCCTTCTGTTGGGGAATACTGCACCTCATCGCGAATATCGCGAATATTGTCCACACCATTGTTGGACGCAGCATCAATTTCAATCACATTCATTGCCGTCTGTTCATTAATTCTTCGGCAAGAATCACATTGATTACAGGGACTCCCATCAATTGGATGTTCACAGTTTACCGCTTTTGCAAATAGCTTTGCGATCGTTGTCTTTCCAGTTCCTCTCGTTCCACAAAACAAATAGGCATGTCCGATTCGATCTGCTTTTATCTGATTGGTTAAAGCGGTTACAATATGTTCTTGTCCCTTTACATCTTCAAATTCGGATGGTCTCCATTTTCTATATAACGCCATGTATGACATAAACCTACAACCTCCATTGTTAATATAGTTTAATGGAAAAGCTATGCGTGTGCAAGTTTTTTCTTCGGTATCATATGGAAAAGGATACCAAGTACCATTCCCATAATAACACCGCCACCATGAGCGAAATAATCAACCGTTCCATCTTGGGTTGCCATATAAAAGCTTCCAACAAGAAGAATTGCCCCATAAAGCCATGAAAATCTTTCCCTTTTTTCTTTATCTAAAATAACAGAAATAATCGTCGCACCAACTACGCCATAAATTGCCCCTGACGCTCCTACTGATATTGCAATGGAACCAGTCATCGCTCCTGCAACAGCTGATACTAGATTGCCAAATAAACCACTTATAAAATAAAGAAGGCAATATGGAATCTTTCCTATTTGCGTTTCTATTTCTATACCTGCGATCAATAATACTAACATATTATTGAATAAATGCTCCCATCCAAAATGTAAAAACATACTTGTAAAGAGCCGATAATATTCGTGTTCATAAAAAACACTCCTCCACTCCTGTGCGCCATGTGCAAACATAAAAATCGGATCATACACATCCCCCATATTAGATAAAATCAAATATACAATTACATTTATGGCGATTAATATCAACGTAATGGGGCAAGACTTTATTTTTCCCATTTCACTCTCTTCTTTTGGAACAATAAGCCAAGCTTCCAATTCATCATAGAGATTATCAAATTGCTTACTTTGATTTTCAAATAAAAGAATCCGATTGTTTTGCTGTTCTATCACCCATACATTCGGAACTTTTTCTGCCACTTCTGCAATGCCTTTACATTGTATGGAGGGAACGAAAATCAAATTTAGAACCTGTACATCTTTTCTTGTTTTTCCATTGTATTCAAATATTAATTGCTGATTTCTTCTTAAATACACTTCTGATGGACTAAATTGATCATAGGTCATTCCAGTTATTTGAACGAGATATACGACATCTTCTGCTTCCTTCATAAACAATGGTATCTGTGATTCTATCTTTTTATATCCTTTTTCGTATAAAAATTGTCCAATTTCTTTTGCCATATCTTCTCCTTTCCATTAGTATTTTATTTTTCCATTTTATTATACCATGAAACGAG
>OJJJ01000362.1_pt1 | contig 24784 bp, 26 predicted proteins | sample 1596311 | NCBI WGS metagenome assembly OJJJ01 (sample SAMEA4350140, study PRJEB24818) | metagenome | biome: human; feature: gut; material: faeces | place: Denmark | collected 2013-09 | reverse complement strand
AAAAAAAACTAATAGCGCTCTGCCATCATCTTGATTGTTGCCACCTTAGCCATTACTTTTACCATAGGTGTTTTTAATTTCTCAAACTTAGGATTTAAAGAAATCAAATGATCTACAATGTCTGGGCATTGTTTAATTAGATTAGACAATGTCGTTTTTGCATCGATATGGAATCGACCATCCGCATCAGTTGTTAATGGTTCTTCTTCTACCTCTTCTGCTGCCTCTTGCGCCAAGGATTTCTCCTTACCACCATCGCCTACAAAATCAGTTTTATCCCAAGTCAATAATGTACGGGAGCCTTCAAGCTCACGAATATGAGTGCAGTCTTGCATCATTTCCAATACGCCACGGAATTTACCATTTTCATCGCGCACAGCGGTGTAGATAACATAGATGAACAAGCCTGGTTTATTAATCCAGAACTCCGCTTGGCTTTGTTCGCCAGAGCGGAACTTCTCTACGATTTCCTCTACTATATGAACAGATTTCGCTGGGTGACAATTCTTCACCTCACGACCGATAACGTTCGCACTGCGAGGGAAAATACGATGTGGTGTATCACTATAGAACTTAACTAGTTCATTTTCATCTACATAGGATAAATCTACTGGTAAATGACGGAACACCAAATTAATTTGCTCTAATGTCAATTTACCTGTGGCTACATCGAGAACTGCGTCCTTACCAACGGGTGCACCACCAACAGGGCCTACATATTTAGATAACAAGCCCGCTAAATCATTTAAGAATTCGTTAGATACAGCACCACCTTGAGCTGAATTATTACCATTCAATTGCGCCGCAGAATCATTAATGCCTGGCACTACATATAAACCTGGCGCATTGATGATAGCATAACCAATTTCATGATCATTTTTGCTCATGCGAACAAACTCTTCGTCGCTCAACAATTTATAAGAAGTTGGCAATAAGACTTCTAACTCTTTAGAATTCAAATCACGTAATTTTGCCAAGGTTTCTGGCACAGACGCTAGGAATTCTTCGTATTTATCTTCCCGAAGCAATGCATAGGATGCAGAGATAGCATCGCGCACAGCATCATCAAAGGTCCACATAATGCGCGTTGGACGGTCAAAGCCGTGGTCCTCAAGCATCGGATAGAGTTGATTTTGCTTACGAGATAGATGAGTTCTCCACTCTGCTAAGGAATCAAAAACGCCGAGCCACGGATTTTTGATAAACTTCTCTTGTTTTAACAATTCATCTGCTTCAAGGGCTACCTTTTCAACAGCGTTGATTTCTTCCAAGTACGCCCACAACGGATGGTTCTCAGGATACTCATTTTCAGCACGCACCAAAACGCCATCAAATAGATCTAAGAGATCATCCATTTTCTCTAGGATTTCTTCGTCCTTGTAAACACCTTTCAAGCTTTGCTCTGCATAGGCAAACTCATCAGGTGTACAAGTACCTAGTTTCTCTTTTAAAATGCGATTGCCCTCTTCTAAGGACAATTTACCATCTAAATAATCTTCTTTAATGGACACGATAATTCTGTAACGTTCATTATTAATATCTAGCTTTTGTTTTAATGGATTCATATGCTTATACCTCCACGGGCTAATTTATTATTATAGTTTTATTATACCATTTTGAAAGTAATTTTCAGTTGCTACAGATACAATTTTGATTTATTTTTAAAATTTGCGGATCTAATATTATGTAAATGAATAACCTTACTTTATTTTTTAGAATATTTTGGCATGCAAAAACTGCACCTCGAAATTGTGTCCAATTTTTTGGGTGCAGTTCTGTATGAGTGATTTTGATTAGTTTTTAAAATCAATATATTCAGTTTTAGAAGATGCTACAGGTTTACCATTGGAATCTGTAGCAGGACTAAATCTCCATTTAGAAATAGTATCAACAATAGCCGCATCAAGAGCACTAGAGCCACTAGATGAGACAACTTCAACGTCCCCTACAGAACCATCTTCCTTGATGGTAAAACGTATATCCGCACCATGAGCTGCTTCACCATAGGCAGCGAGCAGTGCTCGGTCAATAGGTGGTGTAGCTATAGCTACTGGTGGATCGTATGGAGCTGCCAACACAGAAGCTACCATACTCATTACAAAAAATGAGCTTAAGATAATACAACGCAACACTTTATTCATCGTTTTCTCCTTATTTAGCTTTCACAGCTTGCTTAGGCAGAGTAATTGTCATCCCAATAATGGATTCGTGTGCCTTTTGATCTGTGCCAATAGCAGGGGTAAACTTCCACTGCAAAATTGCTTTTTTTACTGCTTCATCAACAGGAGCATATCCAGAAGAGCGCTCTACGAAAACATTTTTAACATTACCTTTTTTATCAATCAAGAAGCGTACGCGCATATCAGGCGCTACCGTAGCAGTTTGAGGAATCTCAGGCAACTCTGGTTTTACAATAGTAACCTCTCTTGGAGATTCTAAAAACTTTGCCGCATCAGCTGTATAATCACCTAACATGCCAAAAGATGCAACAAGTACTGCTGCAGCAGCGTATCGGAATAATTTATTCATAAGAAGCCTCCTTATTAACCTTTTATCTATGCATAATATCATACTAAATAAAGATGAATATTAAAAGAATAAATTCTTATTGATAAAATTTCTCATTTATGATATATTGAATTCAAGATAACTGTTCGAACTCACATATCTAGTTGATATGACAAAAAACTACACAAAGGAGGTTCATCATGAGACGTAGAAAGCGTATTCAAATGAAGGTCATGATGGTACTTGGTATCGTTGCCCTCATTGGGCCTAGCCATCTACAAGCACTTATTCCCTAGATTATTTTGACCTTAGCAGAAGACCGTATAACTGCCACTAGCCGCTACGTTAGTAGCGGCTATTTTTCCGTTTAGATTCAGAGAGATATTTTCCTTCTTCAAATTATTTCATTATTAGAACAAAATATTTCCCTCAAACAAAGTCATTAATGTTTTTAAATTTAGTATCTATTAAAAAGGAGGCTTATTATGAAATTTAATCGAATTTTATTAGTCGTCGTATCATTAGCACTTATAGTATTTGCCCTTGCAGGCTGCGGAAAAGACACAGCCCAAGATAGTCAGAAAAAACTTAATGTCGTCGCTACTACAACGATGTTAACGGATTTAGTAAAAGAAATCGGCGGTGATCATGTAACCGTACAAGGTCTCATGGGACCTGGTGTAGACCCTCATCTATATCAAGCTAGCGCAGGCGATGTAACCGCTATGTCTAAGGCAGATGTTGTAGTATACAACGGCATTCACTTGGAAGGTAAAATGGGTTCCATTTTCGATAATCTAACAAAGCAAAATAAAGCGACCATCCGCGTATCTGATGCCATTGATCCAGCTACATTGCTCGACTTTGACGAAGAAGATGGTGTAAAAACAAAAGACCCTCATATTTGGTTTGACGTTGCTAACTGGAAACTAGCAGCAAAAGCAGTATACGAAGGTCTTGCGAAAGCCGATCCGGCTCATAAAGAAGATTACAAAAAACGCTATGACGCATATCTTACTAAGTTAGATGAAACCGATGCGTACGTTAAAGCTCAAGCAGAATCTATTCCGAAAGAATCTCGCGTACTTGTAACAGCTCATGATGCATTCCAATACTTCGCTCGCGCGTACGGCTTTGAAGTAAAAGGTTTGCAAGGTGTAAGTACTGCTACAGAAGCAGGCACACAAGATGTGAATGAACTGGTTCAATATATCGTAGACCACAAAATTAAAGCGATTTTCGTAGAGTCTTCTGTACCACATAAAACAATTGAAGCCGTTCAAGAAGCAGCTAAGGCTAAAGGCTGGAATGTTGCCATCGGTGGCGAATTATATTCCGACTCTCTCGGCTCCGAAGGCACTGAAGGCGGTACATATATCGGTATGGTGAAAGCAAATATAGATACCATCGCTAAGGCATTAAAATAATATATACCATTTTTAAAACGAGGGTGACATAAAATTTATGTTCCCTATGTAAGTACATATGCTACTAGCAATTCACAGCTAGCAGCACTCATTAATACAAGGAGGTTTCCATGGAATGGGCCGTTGAAGTTGAAGATATGACCGTAGCATATACGACAAAACCCGTATTATGGGACGTAGATATGAAGGTACCCATCGGTTCCTTAGCGGCCATTGTCGGCCCTAATGGTGCCGGTAAGTCCACATTATTAAAGGCCATGCTCGGTCTACTAACAGTTATCTCAGGAAGTGTAAAATTTTATATCGATCACCACTTAGCGATGGACAAAAACGATTACAAGAAAATCGCCTACGTCCCTCAAAGTGGTAGCGTAGACTGGGACTTTCCCACTACCGTACTAGATGTAGTACTCATGGGTCGTTATGGTCATCTAGGTTGGTTCAAGCGACCTAGCAAAAAGGATAAGGAACTCGCCCTCTCCATGATTGAAAAAATGGGCATGAGCGACTATGTGGACAGACAAATTCGCCAGCTTTCAGGGGGACAACAACAACGCGTCTTCCTCGCAAGAGCTCTCGTCCAAGAGGCAGATATTTACCTCATGGACGAACCCTTCAAGGGCGTCGATAAAACCACAGAGCATGCTATTATTTCGCTTTTACAAGAAATGAAAGCTCGAGGCAAAACGGTTATCGTCGTCCACCACGACTTGAATACGGTGCCCCAATATTTCGATTGGGTAACGATGGTAAACAAACAAACTGTCGCCTATGGCCCCGTAGCAAATACATTTACGGACGAAGCTATTGAGCGCACCTACGGCAAGGGGAGGATTGTATGACCATACTCCAATCCTATACGACGCAAATGGTACTGCTCGGCACAGCTTTATTAGGCCTCGCTAGCGGTATCGCTGGTACCTTTGCGGTACTTCGCAAGGAAAGCCTCATCGGTGACGGCCTATCTCATGCGGCACTACCCGGTGTGGTCATTGCCTTCTTGCTGACGGGCATCAAGGACATCGAAGTTCTCATCACAGGTGCTGCCCTATCCTCTATCACTGCGGCTTGGCTCATTACCATCACCGTAGAAAACAGCAAAATCAAATTTGATGGTGCTTTAGCTACCATACTCTCCGCCTTCTTTGGGCTCGGTATGGTATTGCTCACCTATGTACAAAGCTTAAACGATGCTGGTCAAGCGGGACTTTCAAAATTTATATTTGGACAGGCAGCCACCATATTAGCGCGCGACGTGTACATCACATCTGCTGCGGCGCTCATCATCATAGTGTTAACCGCATTATTCTGGAAGGAGTTAAAGCTTATCTCCTTCGATGTGGAATACGCCAAAACACTACAAATTCCCGTCACTTTCACCCTTATTCTATATCGTTCACTATTGATCATGACCATCATCATCGGCATTCAATCGGTAGGGGCTATCTTGATTAGCTCCCTCCTCATTGCACCCGCCGTAGGGGCAAGACAGTGGACGAATAAACTGGGCACCATGTGTATATTAGCAGGATGTTTCGGCATGATATCTGCCATCGGCGGTACTATCTGGAGTACAGCGGTCCCCAAATTACCGACAGGTCCAGCTATCATCGTCATTTTATCGATTCTCGTATTGTTGAGTCTCATCTTTGCTCCTAACAGAGGTATGCTCTGGCAGTTCCGCAAAAATAGACAGTCAAAGCACGCATTATTGTTAGAAACCACAAGGGATTCCAAATCCAAGGCACAGCAAAGCACTTACGCACTTGAGGACGTACACCCTTACATAGGAGGTGCCCCATGACAGTTCATACAGAGATATTACTCATTGCCATTGCGGTGTCCATCGCATGTGCCATCCCTGGGGTCTTTCTCGTATTGCGTCGCATGTCCATGATGGCCGATGCCATTACGCACACCGTATTTCTCGGTATCGTGCTAGCCTTCTTTATGACGGAAGATTTAAACTCTCCATTTCTACTCGTCGGGGCTACCTTAGTTGGTGTAGGCACCGTATGGCTTACAGAAATGATACACAATACGGGGCTTGTCAACGAAGATGCATCTATCGGCATCATCTTCCCGCTTCTATTCTCTATCGCCATCATTCTAGTCAGCCTATACAGTGGTAACGCTCATCTCGATGTAGATACCGCATTACTCGGCGAAATAGCCTTTGCCCCCTTTGATCGATGGATTATGAACGGCACAGACTTGGGGCCTATATCGCTATGGATTTCCCTAGGCGTGGCGCTCATCAATTTAATTTTAGTCATGCTGTTCTACAAGGAATTGCAACTCTCCACCTTTGATCCGCTACTAGCGGGGCTCTTCGGCTTTATGCCAGCCCTCATCCACTATGTACTCATGACCATGGTATCCCTCACCGTTGTGGCCTCGTTCCAAGCGGTAGGTGCCATTCTCGTCATCGGCCTCATGATAGGACCTGCAGCCATCGCGTATTTATGGACGGACTCTGTGAAAGCAATGCTTACTAGTAGTATCATCATCGGCATTATCTGTGCTGTCGTCGGTACAGAAGTCGCTTTCACCATGGACGTATCCATCGCGGGTTCCATTGCTACCACCATCGGTATCGCACTGATTATCGCTGTTATCGCAACACCGAAGACAGGCTATATTGCCACATACCGCCGTCAACGTCACTTACGTCGCCATTATCGAGAAACGATGATGCTGTGCCATATTTATACGCATATGGATACGCCTATCGCGCACGTTGAAAACGGCATCGGTACCATTCATGAGCATTTGAACTGGAGACCTGACTATACACACCAAGCTGCTTCACAGCTAAAGAAACAAGGTCTATTATATGTGACAAATGGACACTACGTGCTTACTGATAAGGGTATAGCACAGGTTAAAGAGATTATTTAAATACAATACCAATACTTTTCCCAACAAAAAGAAGCTGAAATCAATGCTACTCTGCAAAGATTTCAGCCTCTTTTATTTTTAACTAATAGTCTTACATCCTATTAATAACTGGATTCACGTCAATGACTATCTATAACAAATAGTTCCAACACTATAATAAGCTCAACGCAATCACAAAGAATCCTATTAATTAATAATAGCTTCTAATGGAATTACATGAGGTAGCCCATTGTCATCCATATAAATTTTCGTTTTAACACGGTATACATCTTCCATCATGGCTTCTGTAAAGATGTCTTTCGGCGCCCCTTGAGCGTATACTGTACCCTCCTTGAGCACGATGATTTCATCTGCGAACATAGCCGCCAGATCAAGATGATGCAATGTTACGAGCGTTGTAAAATCATTTTCTTGAGTCAGATTTTTTAGCAATGTTAATAAGTCAAATTGCTTGTACAAATCTAAAGCACTTGTCGGTTCATCAAGAATTAAGATTTTAGGTTCTTTTACAAGGGCTTGCGCCATGAACACAAGTTGGCGTTGACCACCGCTGAGCTCCATGATGCTGCGCGATGCAAAGCACTGTAAATTCAACCGTTCCAATACCTCTTGTGTGGCTGCAATATCCTCATCACTTACGCGGAAGGACATGGATCCCATGCGCCCTAGCATAACGACTTCAAAAACAGATAGATTGACTTTACAGTCATTATCTTGAGACAAATAGCTCACTGTACTACTAAAATCCTTTGTAGAATATTGAGATACAGGTTTACCATTAACGGAAATCTCGCCCTTGCCTTTCAAGATACCCATAATTGTTTTTAAAAGTGTAGATTTACCAGCACCGTTAGTACCAATGAGCGCAGTCAATTTACCTGTTTTAGCAGCAAAATCAACGCCCTTTAAGATCTGTCCGTCTTCCGTAGAGGAATAACCAAAGGTTAGATTATGAACTTCAATCATTTGAAATAGCTCCTTTTCCTAGTTAATACCAACGAGAAGAAGAAAGGTACACCGATGATTGCTGTCACAATACCGATTGGGAACATCGCCCCAGGAACGAGCATCTTACTTGCAATAGATGCGAGAGACAAAATCGCCATGCCACACACTGCAGATAACGGTAAGAAATACCGTTGATCCTCACCCACAAGCATACGTGCAATATGTGGTCCTACAATACCGATAAAACCAATGGTTCCAACGAAAGAAACGGCAACGGCTGTAATGATGGAGATGAAAGCAAACACTTTTACTCGTAAGCTTTCAACATTAACACCAAGACCGGAAGCCTTTTCATCGCCTAATTTTAATGCTGTTAAACGCCAAGATTCACGCATCATAAGCGGAAGCATGATTGCTAGCACGATAAGAACAATAGAGATGTTCACCCAATTTGCCTTAGCTAAACTCCCCATCGTCCAGAACACGATGTTTTGAAGGGCCTCAGGAGATGCCATATATTGCATCAAAGATTGAAGCGCTTGAAACAAGAACATCATGCCGATACCAGCGAGAATCATCGTTTCAGAGGAGAAGTTCTTAATCTTATTAATGGAATAGATAAAGAAGCTCGTCAAACTAGCAAATACGAAGGCGCCAAATGGAACCATAAAGACACCTAAAAACTCTAATGCACTAGCGCCTACAACAACCATGAGAGATGCACCGAAGCCAGCCCCTGCGGATATACCAAGTGTATATGGGCTAGATAACGGGTTATCAAGGATAGTCTGCATGCCAGCACCAGCAATGCCCAAAGAAGCACCTACGAGCAATGCCATAATGGCCGTTGGAAGACGAATCGACCAAATGATAACATAAGCATTTTTGGAAACCTCTGCTGGGTCTGTTAAGGCAAGCCACACATCGCTCAAGGTGAGTGATGCAGGGCCCACAATAATATCGGTAACAAAACTTACCGCACAAATGATCAATCCGATAATAATGAACAATAGTTTTTTATAACTCTGTTTCTTATAATCGTACTGGTTGTTAGTTTCTGTCACTATACAAAACCCCTTTTTAGTTCAAATGCATAAACCAAACGCCACCGTAAGAGAATGGAAGGAATTTGTCATAGAATTCCTTAAGTGTGCCTTCAGGATCTACATCCTTGAATTCCTCAGGATAGAATGTTTTAGCTAAGTATTCGAATACTGCAACGTCATATACTTCACGAGGTAAACCATGGTGAGTAGAGTACACTTTTTTATCTTGTACGGCTTTCAATTCAGGCCAGCCTTGACGTTCTGTGGTGAAAGCTTTCAACAACTCTTGAGATTTAGCTTCGTTTGTATCAAAACCTAAACGCATAGAAGTCGGTTTCTTAGGCCAGTAAGAGCCAATGATCATGATGATATCTGGGTTTCTTTCAAGGATAAACTCTGGATTAACAGGACCAGCAGATTTTACTACATCTTTCGTAATAAGATTGCCACCAACTTGAGTTGCCAAGGCGCCCCAAGCTACTTTATCACTATATGCAAAACCTAAACCTTCTGGACCTTCGTTGCCTGTTTCAATGTAAACAGTTGGTTTTGGTTTATTGATTTTGCTAATGCGATCCATAACTCTATTTAAGCGATCAGTGTAGAACTTACTGATTTCTGCAGCACGCTCTTCTTTACCCAAGGCTTTACCGATAGCTTCGATAGATTTTTGGTGATTCTCAAGCTTTTCAGCATGGTAATCGATATAGATAGTAGGAATACCAGCTGCATCAATTTTAGGTTTATAATCAGCTTCGTATTGCTCTTTAAAGAACAATGGCATGAAGATGACATCTGGATTCAAAGAGATAACCTTTTCAACGTCAAATGTTTTGTCATTTACATTACCAATGAGAGGAATTTTTTCCAATTCTGGAACGTCCGCTTTATAGCGATCCCACATATCGGTACGCAATTTGCTCAAATATGGGTCCATACCAACAATAGTCTTAGCTACATCTTTACCTTGCACAATGCAGCCATAGTCAAAAACGCACCACCGGAAGCACTCAATTGAACTACTACGCGTTCTGCCGGTTTTTTCAATGTCACCTTTTGACCAGTTACATCTGTAATCTCAATTTGTTTACCAGATTGAGCAGCATCCTTTTTCATATCTGCTGGACCACCACAAGCCGTCATAATCATGCTCACAATCAGTAGGAGCACGGTGGCAAGATACGCCATACATTTCTTTTTCTTAACCATAAAAGCACCTCATATCTAAAACACAATAATTTCAAATGAGAACATCAGAAAATAACTTTCAAAACCTCGGTCAATCAACCCCTATCAACACAAAATCCTAGTTCATATGCATAAACCAGATACCACTATAAGAGTATGGCAAGAATTTGTCATAGAACTCTTTAAGTGTAGCCTCTGGATCAACATCCGCAAACTCTTCAGGATAGAATGTTTTTGCTAAATATTCGAATACAGCCGCATCAAATACTTCGCGTGGAAGACCATGATGTGCAGAATAAACTTGTTTATTTTCAACGGCTTTCAAATCACTCCAACCTTGACGCTCTGTTGTGAAAGCTTTCAACAACTCTTGAGACGATGCTTCGGTTGCTTCAAAACCTAAACGCATAGAGGTTGGTTTCTTAGGCCAGTAAGAACCCATAATCATGATGATATCCGGATTCTTTTCAAGTATAAACTCTGGATTAATAGGAGATGTTTTCTTAATAACATCCTTGGTGATGACATCAGCACCAGCCATAGTAGCTAATGCCCCCCAAGAGTAATTACTACTAAAAGAATTACCAAATTCTTCCGGGCCATTCATACCAACTTCAAGGTAAACAGTTGGTTTAGGTTTATTAATCTTACTAACACGGTCAAGAACTCTTGTCACACGCTCTGTATAGAACTTATTAATCTCTGCGGCACGTTCTTCTTTACCCAAAGCCTTACCGATGGCTTCAATGGATTTCTGATGACTTTCCAATTTTTCTGCATGGTAGTCTATGTAAATAGTCTGGATACCAGCAGCATCCATTTTTGGTTTTGCATCAGACTCGTACTGATCTTTCAAATCTACAGGAATAAAAATAACATCTGGATTTAATGCCACAACTTGCTCAGCATTAAATGTTTTATCACCGATAGTACCAACTACTGGAATCTTAGCTAACTCAGGCATTTCAGCAGTAAAGTGCTTCCACATATCCGCTCTGTAAGCCTGTAAGGATGTATCCATACCGGCAATAACCTTCGGCGTATCCTTACCCATAAGTGCAGAAATCGTAAAGAATGGACCACCGGCACCACTCCATTGTAAGACAACTCTCTCTGCTGGCTTTTTCAGTGTTACCGTACGACCTGTTACGTCTGTGATTTCGATTGGCTTATTCATCTGAGACGCATCTTTCTTCGTCTCACTAGGACCTCCACATGCAGCGATGAGCATACTAACAATTAGGAGGAAAACCGTGGCTAAATACGCCATAAACTTCTTTTGTTTGAACATAAGTACCTCTCTTCTCTCAACTAAAACTATCACTATAAGTGCACATAAAAAGCCCGTTTCCCCACGAAGAGGAAACGGGCTGTCATCTCAGTTAGACTAACTACCACGCCTAATAAGCTAGCATATAGTATGAGCTTTCAACTATGCATAGCTAGTATAAATTCATCTATATCAATCCCCATCCCTGTCTCTCGCAGATCAATTGGCAATTGTTAATTAGGCAGTTCTCCTGGCTCCAGTTTAACGTTACTTTGCGCCTTCCCAAAAACTTCAGTGACCGAGAGCATTTTACCCTCTATGCAAAGTACCTCGCTGTTACAGTGGCGTGACCGCTTTGGCTTGTACCAAATTCTCTATTAAGTCAATAGACACCTAACCCAATCATATGTGATTTTCCTCATCGTAGCATGAGGAATATACAGTGTCAATAAACGTATAGGGGTAGTGCTATAGTCTAATCCGCATTTGATACCATTTAGCACCGCCATGATCAGACTCTGATTCACCTTCATTTACAAAGCCAAACTTGGCATAATAAGGAATCTTTTCCGCCTTACAAGTTAAAATAACGCCCTTTCTCGTTTCTTCTCTTGCCAGCTCTATGAAAGCTTCAATCAGTCTGCCTCCTACGCCACGGTTCCGATACTCAGGCATTGTATTCAGGCCAAATATCATCTGCCAAGCTCCGTTTGGATTATACAAGGAAGCATCTGCGAACATCTCATCCGTTAAGATTTCATCATCAGACACAAAACCATCTATAAAACCAATAGGTGTGTCTCCATCAAAAGCAATCAAGAAATGACCTGCGTAATACTTTAATCGCTCTTTAAAAGCCTCACGAGGCGCAGCCTCTGCCGGAGGAAAACAAGTTGCTTCAATATATGTAACTACATCTAAATCAGCGGTTGTCGCTTTTCGTATTAATATCTTCATGTCCTTATTATCTTTCTTTATCTCTCTACTATTTACTCGTATATTTCGGAACATTCCGATACCGCTTTATCAATTTATTTCAATAATATTACTACTAGTTACTATTCAGCACCATTATACTCAAGAACTGGACTTCTATTATAAGATGTCACATCAGTACCCAACAGCTTATATAATTCTTGTACTGTCATCTTTTTGTCTTTTACAGCAAGTAATTCTTCGTTAGTCACACCGATGAACTCTACAAATTCTAATTTCCCATTAGGAGTGTCAAGAGGCTGCAATTTAGTATCAGGAATAGTAATAAAGCCAACGATATTAGAGCTATTATTAGAATCTATCCCCACTGTTTGCCCACTGTAAATATATTCATAAGGTTTAAAAATTTCTCCAGCGGTAAAAGTAAATTTTGCAATTTGTTGTAATAAACCACAAACACTTCTGATTTCATCATCGTTGGCACTGGCTTTATCTAAGCGATAAGTAAACTCCATACCGTAACCGCTGATTGTAGGATCTTCGCTATCCTTTTCATACAACTCCGACAAACCATATGTTACAAAGTGCCAATTATCTTTATCATCATACACACTGATGCCATCAAGAGGGCTATCGCCACCAAGCCGCCAGCTAATCAATGTTCCAAAATGCATGGGATCTGTTTGACCAGGATATATACGTTCACATTCTGCAGTAATCACATCCCACCCTATAGTACAAGGTTCCAATTCATCATCCGATAAATCAGAACTTTGCTCTACAGACTTTGTAGCATCTACACTCATATGAGAGTCATGAGACTCTTTATTAGAGGAAAAAAGATTTTTTAACCAGGAAAACATACTTACAAGACCTCTCACTCTATACAATAGACATACAATGCATTAATTTACTAATTTAAGTATATAATCTTTAAACAACAAAATCTACACATTGATTAAAAAGGTGTCCATTTAATATATAAACTATATCATTAAATCGACACCTTAAGCTTTTGTAGCCTTTGTCTCTATTTACTTTTTCGTATATTTAGGTACATTACGATACTGCATCGGCAAGGCATTCTTTTTTACCTTAAATCCATGCTTCTCGTAAAATGGTGCATTCTTGCTATCACCAATCATAACATTAATGTACAAGTAAGACGTATAAGCCGCTTTCACCATTTCTAGTAAATGACCAGCAATACCTCGGCCATGATAATCAGGATGAACCAGCACATAATTGATGAAGCATACTAGCTCGCTATCATCCATGACACGAATAAGACCGACTAAACAGTCACCATCCCACGCAGAAATCACACGAGAGGAGTTCATCAAAGCCTTGTATAATCGGTCCGGATATTTTCCCACCACCCAGCGAACAGACAGGAATAAATCTGCTACCTGTTGAGGGGTAAAGTTTTTTTCTTCGGTATACGTAATCGCCATAAGAGCTCCTTTATGTAATTCAAAATCACCACGGATTTAATAACGTAGTAGATTTATTAAAAGTTAACGTACATAGTGTAGGATTCGTCTTATCTAGATAAGCAATAAACACTATTTTAGAAAATATCTTTTCTTTCATATACATTGCTTTTTTGAAATCATCTTTCATGTATTTACTAAATAACTCAGGAAGAGTAAATCGTGCACTAAGATTTCTAATCTCATTACCATTATTATCTATTGGTACTATAACCCATTCAACACTATTTTCTCGATTGAAATGTATTGAAATGTTTGGGTGTGGATTACTTTTTAGTAACTCATTAAAAGATGCGTCTGCAAATAAGGGAATCATATTCACACTATTTATTGTAGCTAAGAATATATATTTACCCTTAATCTTTTCCCTTAAAGATAGTATTGATTCTACTAATAATCTATTACCAATACATTCAAGAGCTTGTTCATAATTCCATTTATCAATTTCTTCTGTGTGAATTAAATAGGAAAAGCTTCTTTTGAATGTTTTAAACAAGTTCTTTTCTATATCGTTAGTATCGAACATTAATATATCAACAATATTCTCAATAGAGTCTGTAATATATTTATATTCACGACCTGATAAATCTATTAAATGTATCTTATGTGCAATAGCATAACGTTGTGCATCATTAGAAAATCCAGACGTTGAAAATATCGCATAATGATAGTTATACCTAACAAGAAATAACTCGGACAATGTCATATTTACAGTTGAATAATTAGTATTAATATCATCAAGAATTCCTACTCCCATTCTGACTTTCTCAATGCCAACTGGTCTATCTGATGAATAAAACTTAGCTTCTACAAACAACCTTAATGGATAAATAAAAGGAGGAGTGACTCTAAATGTTCCTAGCGTATCAAACTGGTGATAACCACCACGTCCTTTAACTTTTAATCCATTACGGCCACAACTTTTAAATTCATCAGTATTACCAATATTCTCATCTGTAATTACTTCATATCCATTTACTTCAATTAACTTTGATAACACTACCTCTAAAAGGTATCCTTTTGCCTGTTGTTTATTCATGCTAAAGCGCTCCTAAATTATAAGTGCAAAAAATATTTTGCTACAATCTCTTACTCATATAGATAACATCATCCATAGGGTTATAATAATACGGCTCACATTCAACAAAGCCATGCTTCTTATACAGATGGATCCGGCAATTTATACTTATATTTTTATAACTTTTATCCTTAATCACACTCTATAAATCATTTATAAATGTCAAAATATCTGATTTTTCTTTTTCCAGCATATAATCAGTAATATCAATTGCTGGTTGGAAGATACTCATATTGCCTTCAAAATGATTAAATTCATTCAGCAGGGTTTTCTTCGTTGTAAGAAAAACCCTATTTTTTATATCATCTTTATTTGAGCTATTTTCAGGAAAAGCTTTTGAGATTATTTGTCCAAGTTGTTTAGCTCCTCCCCTGCCTTCAGTATCTATATTATATTTTTCTACCAATTTTTTCTCTATTAATAATCTTAAAAATAAGTAAGTAAAAGAATGTATTAATGTCCGATTTAATAGAGGATATCTCTCCTTATTAACAATTTCCTGTTCATCAAAGCTTTTCGTCAAAATATCATTAACACTCACTAGATAACTATTTGGAATTATATCATCCTTATTTCTAAATAAGTCAATATAACACTTTGCTATATCAACTGTATCTGTTTTATATCCATGCATCAATTGAGTTAGTTTCTCTTTGATAGTCTTATTATTAATAATAGTTGAGTATCCACGCATAAAGGGAATTAACGAAAGTAAAAATAATTCTGTATTTCGTATATGATCAAAAATTTTTTCTCTAAATGTATTTAACAACTCATCAAGGTTAATAAGCATATCACGTTCATCAGAATTCAATGATATGAATCCATTCTCTTCGCCTTGTGTATTATTAAACAAATATAATCTAAAGCATTTTTTAAATTGTCCATCTAGAAGCCTTAATAAGTCTATATTATGAGTTAAAATAATTCTCTTCTTTTTATGTAGCATTTTAACTATTGCATAAGCTATTTTATTTTTATAAATGGAATCAAAACTAGAAATAGGATCATCTAGTATTATAATTGGTTTGTCAGAGTTTTTCGCTTTCAAAAATTCAAATGTTAATGACAGGAAATTTTGCTCTCCTGAACTTAATGGCAATTCTTCTCTGTTAATACCAAGAAAATCTTTATTTTCTAAAACAATTTTTATATTTTTTCTATCATCCCTAATAATCTGCAGTTTCTTGCTCATATTATTACTAATAATCTGCTCAATATATAAAAAATCTTCCTCCGTAATATCAGGCTTCTGATTTATCATTTTTTGATATTCTTCATTTTTTATTTTTATATCAGAAGCTTTATAAAGTTGTACCAATTCCTTAATTGCCTTGTTCACAAATATATTCTTATATTCTTTAATAGACTTTTTGAGTAACAAAACATCACTCAAATTTCCTGTTTCAATTGCTCCTAGCATAATATCCTTTATTCTAAACGGATCTTTTTCACTTACATTAGCAATTATCTTTTCAACAATTTTTTTAGTCTTTGCATCTAATGTCTTTATAATATCTTCCTTATTTTTGGATTTTTTACTTAATAAATTTTCAGAATTAATTCCATCTGAATCACAAACTATGCACTGGTCTTTGTATCCGAAACGTGAAAGTATCTTTATTGCTTCTGTATTCTCTTCTATCTCCTTAATGTGGGAATTATTAGATAACTTATCTGTATCTATGGTTTCAATTTCAATAATAAGAGGATTCTTTTCAGATAAATCAGAAATAATGTAATCTAACTTATCCTGTTCATAGTCAGGAGTAATTATTTGAGAATGCTTTTCAAATTCTGAAATATAAGTATCCACACCAATTTTAGATCCTTTACTTCTGTTATTCATTAAATCTTTAATAATATTTTGAATATTTACCCATTCAGAAAAGCAATCTATAGATTTACTACTACTTGAAGATACACTATAATTGCCTTTTAAAATAGAAATACTTTCAGTGCAAAGTCTATTATATTCATTTTCTATATATTCCTGTAGTTCAAATTCTTTTTTTATGTCATCTCCTAATAAAAAGTCTTTAGTTTCCCCTTGTATGATATTTCTGTTATTTTGATCATTAATCACAAAAAATTGAGAACCATCTGTATACTCATTTTCACCGTAAGTATACTTTACTTTTGTTCCATCCTCAGATGATAAAACCTTCACCAAACTTGTTTTACCAGTTCCGTTAGGACCATAAAGTACCGCAATTTGTTCTTTAGAAAAATCTATTTCATTATTTTTAACAAAATTTTGATAATCCACCCCAAAGATATCCTTGTTTTTAATTTCCTCAAAAATAATTTTCTCCATTTTATTCTCCCCTTAATATATATTAAAACAAACTATCTTATGTAAATGACAATATAACAATAGAAATTAACGGCTCTAGTAACTACTCATACATCCTGTAAAAATCTACCCCTTATCAGAATTAATCGTTAAATTATATAACCTTTCTATTAATATATTCTACAAATAAATGCAATTCTCCTCTATTATCAATTCTAATAATTAATAAATACTTCCAATCCCTCATACTTTTATATTTAAATCTTTACGCTACTACAATCTACTTACAAAAAGCCAACAAAGTTAGCACTTTGTTGGCTTAAAAATTTCATATCAATCTTACTTCCCTATATTATCGGCAACCAGGGATAACGGTTTCTCCGTTGGCATTGGATAGGAATAAACCTTATGTACTTCTTCCATATCATAATTATCCGTCCATAGCTCGCATTGTGTTATTACAGTCTGAACCGCATCATCCATACCTTCTGGAGGGTATTTGTGCTTTTTCAAAAGTTTTTTAATGATCATACGCATTTTGGCTCTTGCTGATTCACGTTTTTGCCAGTCATATCGGTTTTAGTATATACCGTTTACATAACAAAGGCTACACATTCAATGAGTGATGTGTAGCCTTATAGTAATAATCTCACAAATTACTTTCACTATAGATTATCCAGCAATTATTCTTTCGTATATTTAGGCACATTACGATATTGCATTGGTAAGGAATTCTCTTTTACCTTAAATCCATGCTTCTCGTAAAATGGTGCATTCTTGCTATCACCAATCATAACATTAATGTACAAGTAAGACTTATAAACCGCTTTCACCATTTCTAGTAAATGACCTGCAATACCTTGACCATGATAATCAGGATGAACTAGCACATAATTGATGAAGCATACTAGCTCGCTATCATCCATGACACGAATAAGGCCGACTAAACGGTCACCATCCCACGCAGAAATCACACGAGAGGAATTTATAAACGCCTTGTGTAATCGATCAGGATATTTGCCTACCACCCAACGAACAGACAGGAATAAATCTGCTACCTGTTGAGGGGGTAAAATTTCGTTCTTCGGTATACGTAATCGCCATAAAAGCTCCTTCAAATGGTTACTTTAACTTTCTCATCTCACGAATAAACGCCTCTGCCTCTTGCAGGTTCTTAGGGAACTCAAAATAAATACATTGCTCATGTCCACAATAAGGATTGCGGAAATCATATCCACTTAACAATAAATACTCTATAATCTTCCACTCTTTGTCATTAGATTTTTTAGGGGCTTTGAACTTCTCATTCACAAAGTACATCTTGCCTTTGCATGTAGGGCAGGTTTTATTCCTGTTAAATAGCTCATAATTTGTGCCCTCCGACAAGGAGATCCGGCAATTTACACATACATTTTTATAACCCATAGTTATTTACTCCCATACGGTTTATGTTGAAAGATTTCTTTTACAATCCCTTCACCAACAATATTTCCGCCTTCCATGATAAAGAATTCAGTACCTGCTTGTATAGCAGAATAATCTACAGTTTCATATACTGGTAAAGCGTTAGCTTGAATTGGTTTATCAAAGATGACATCTTCACCATCAATAAAATTAATACCAAGATATTCCTCAGTACCTTTTATAACGAAATGAGGATAGTACATTCCATTATTTAAATTCGGTGGAGTTCTCCTCTTCTTGCTGAAGAAAGTAACTGTACAGCAAATAGTAAAATCTAAATCGCTCATTTTAAGCCTCATCAATTACATATACCATATCACCTTTAAAGTATATGTTCATTATACAGTGTATGGGATTCCCTTCGGTCCATAACCAACCCTGGAATACAGCGTGTCCCCAATTATAGGTCTCCGTAATGACCTCAAATTCGCTTTCACTATACTCCTGTTGATACTGAGGTAACTCAATTCTTTTACCTGTGAAAGTATCTAGTATTGTAGTATTAAACACGAGAATTTCAAAAAAATCTATATCGCACGTCTCAAATATAACCTGAGCCTTATGAGTTTGTTCAGTACCGTTTTCATAAGAAAAAATGTAATCAAATGTAAAGATCAAATTATCGTCTGCGTATTCTATTTTCTGTACCCTTGCATCGTGGAGAGAATATTTGGAATGACTGCTAAATGATCTTGTCGTTTTCATAGGACCTCTATTTTCAAACAACTATTTAAGCCAAAATCTATAACTTAAAATCAGTATACCAATTTTTATAAAAAATACAAAATTTAATAAAAATATAATAAGAAGCAGAATCCTCCATTCACCTAATCGATGACGAGAAAGTCGATAGGTAGAAGTTAAAATCCAAGAAAATAATTAAGATTACAAATCATCGGATAATATGAAATGGAAACATCGATAGATATAGCCAATATGAGAATAACAAATAGAATTCATCGGCGGAGAATCGATAGATACCGATTAGATAAGAAGATCGAAAATAAGTAAATTGGATCGAGGGTTTGTGAAAGGAAAAGGTATAGACCATTGAATGAAGTAGTGTAAAAGGAGTATCAATTTAGAAAAAGCTAAGTTGGTGCTCCTTTTTTCGTTTGCGTGGAAGGGACCTATAATGTTGATCCGTCCATGAACGTGAGAAGTTGGCAAAACATACTTCTCATCGTTTACGCAGAGGCAACGAGTCATGTGAGAGTATTTATGATTTTATATAATAATGGGTTTTGCACTAAAAAATATGAGAAGAAACTATAAGATTTTATAATTTCTTCTCATACGATAACATGAAAAATGATGCTCAATCAAAAGAGCGGAAAAGTCCAATTGCTTTTCCAACGATAGTAAGATTTTCAACAATAATTGGTTCCATATAATCGTTTTCTGGCTGAAGACGGAAGTGATCATCTTCTTTAAAAAATCGCTTAATTGTGACAGAATCATCAATTAGCGCGATGACAATATCTCCATTTTCAGCGGAAGGTGTCTGTTCCACAAGAACAAGATCTCCATCAAAAATACCAGCATTGATCATACTTTCTCCTCGAACCTTTAACATAAAAACTTCTCGATTACGAATATATTCTGGCATAATTGGAAAATAAGTTTCAATATTTTCAATCGCAAGAATTGGCTGTCCAGCAGTGACAGTTCCAACAACTGGTACGTTGATCAATTCACGTCGTGCTAAGTTGAAAGAGTCTTCTATAATTTCAATACATCTTGGTTTAGTAGGGTCTCTACGAATATATCCATTTTTTTCGAGAGAGCCTAAGTGGGAATGAACAGAAGAAGTAGATTTTAAGTTAACCGCTTCACAGATTTCACGAACGGCAGGGGGATAGCCCTTTTGCAAAATACATTGCTTAATATAGTCTAAAATCTCTTTTTGCTTTGGTGTGATTTTACCATATCCCATATTTCAACCTCCTTTAAAAAATATAGTTTTTATCATTCTTATCATAGCATAGAAAACAACAGTTTGCAAACAAATGTTCTAAAAAATTAGTAATTGTATTTTAATTTTTAAAATAAGGAATCGAAGAAAAGAAAGCCTTCTATTTGCTACAGTTTTGAAAGAAAGTAGTTGAGTATAAAATGGAATTAAAACGGAGTTATAATTAGAATATAAAAATAAAATAAAAAAATATATTGACAATATAGCTTGTCATAGTGTATTATCTAAAATAACAAAAAAAATAATAGGAATAAACCGTTGAAGCGGAGATCAAAGTAGCCGTGCGCGCACAGAGAATCTGGGTAGGTGAGAGCCAGATGGAACAGCAGACTGCCAAATGGACCGCTGAGGGCATAGTCAAAAGTCGGGAGACTGAGTATTCTATGACGTTGGACATACGTAAGTTGTCGAAGATATGTTAGTATCTTGCTAAGAGTGTGGAAGTGATTCCATGAATCAAGGTGGCACCGCGGGAAAAAGTGACGACCCGTCCTTGATCAATTCTTTTTTGAGTTGATCAGGGGCGGTTTTTTTTGTGCAAAGACAAAGCTATGTGAGAGCATTTATGCTCACGTAAAAAAGCAGTATATACAAACCATGAGGTGCCATAGATAAAGCAGTAAGGTGAGTAAAAAGAAGGAGGTTTATGATGTATCCAACAATGGAAGAGGTAAAAAAAATAAAACAGGAGAATCAATATCAACGAGTTCCTGTTTGCAAAGAAATTTGTTCAAATGGATTTACTCCAATAGAGGTTATGCAGATAGTAAGAAAAGTGAGTAAACAATGTTATTTGCTAGAAAGTGCTAAGACCAGTGGAGAGAGGGGAAGGTTTTCCTTTTTAGGATATGATCCTACTTTGGAGTTAACTTGTGGAGATGGAATATTGAAAATCAGAAAACGAGAAAATGGAAATGAAGTGATAATAACCGAAGAAGTTGTTCATCCAAAAGAAAAGATAATGGAACTATTAGAAGAATATAAAAGTCCAAAGATTTTAGGATTACCACCATTTACAGGTGGATTTGTTGGCTATATTTCCTATGAATATTTTAAATATGCAGAGCCAAGTTTACAAAAGAAAAAAGAAGCAACAGAAGAAACAATGGAAGACATTGACTTGATGTTATTGAATCAAGTAATTGTATTTGATCATTTTAGGCAAAAAATTATTTTGATTACTGGTGTTTCTTTAAAAGGAGAATCAAAACAATTGGAAGTAGAATATGAAAAGGCGAAAGAAGAACTAGAGCGAATGGAGCAATTGTTAAAATCTGAGGAGAAAGCTTTCTTTGCGCCATTGGAATTAAAGGAACCATTGAAATTAAAATTTTCAAAAGAACAGTTTGAACAAATGGTAAAAAAAGTAAAAGAGTGGATACGAGAAGGGAATATTTCGCAGGTGGTCTTATCCAATCCAATGAAAGCAAAGGCAAAGGGAAGTCTTTTTGATAGTTATTGCACATTGAGAGCTTTAAATCCATCGCCCTATATGTTTTATTTTTCTAATGATTGTGTGGAAATTGCAGGAGCTTCACCTGAAACACTTGTAAAATTAGAAGATAATACACTTATGACGTTTCCACTTGCTGGCACAAGAAAAAGAGGAGAGACAAAGGAAGAAGATGAACGATTGGAAAGAGAATTGCTAGCAGATGAAAAAGAAAGAGCAGAACACAATATGCTTGTGGATTTAGGAAAAAATGATTTAGAAAAGATTAGTGAGTCTGGAACCGTTTTATTAGAACGGTATATGGAAGTTGTAAAATATTCTCATGTAATGCATATTAGCTCAAAAATTTCAGGAAAATTAAAAAAAGAAAAACAAGTTTTGGATATTGTGGATGCAGTGTTACCAGCAGGCACTTTATCTGGAACTCCAAAAAGAAAAGCATGTGAAATTATTGAACAATTAGAAGGAGAAAAAAGAGGAATTTATGGAGGAGCAATCGGCTACTTTGATTTTGCAGGAAATGCGGATCTTTGTATTGCCATTCGTCTCATCTATAAAAAAGATGGCATTGTATGTGTTCAGTCTGGAGCTGGAATTGTAGAAGATAGCATTCCAGAAAATGAATTCTGGGAATGTAAAAATAAAGCGCAAGCTATGATAAAAGCAATTGAACTAGCAAGAGAAGAAAGTGATTGATACATGAATAGAAAAGAAACATTATTTTTCAATAGAAAAGAGGGAAACTATGATAAAAGAAGCCATTGTAACCTTATCAAAAAAAGAAAATTTATCGTATGAAGAAGCAAAACAAGTTATGCATGAAATTATGCAAGGAAGGGCAACGCCAGTGCAGATGTCCGCTTATTTGACCGCTCTTTCTTTAAAGGGAGAGACTATTGATGAGATTGTCGCATCAGCGGAAGGAATGCGAGCGCATTGTATTAAATTGTTGCATGAGAAAAATGCATTGGAAATCGTGCGGCATCTTCAAAAAGTGGAGCAGCGGATGTATTAGAAGCCTTAGGAGTGAACTTGAATTTGACACCGAACCAGAGCGCTATGTTGTTGAATCAAATTGGAATTTGTTTTTTATTTGCTCAAAACTATCATATTGCTATGAAATATGTGGCGCCAATTCGAAAAGAGCTAGGAATTCGGACTGTTTTTAATATTTTAGGGCCTTTATCTAATCCAGCAGGAGCTAATTTAGAGTTAATGGGTGTATACGAAGAAGCATTAGTGGAACCATTGGCACAAGTAATGGCAAGGCTTGGTGTAGTAAGAGGAATGGTTGTATATGGAAGGGATCGATTGGATGAAATTTCTATCAGTGACTCTACTTTCCTATGTGAAATTAAAGACGGATGGTTTCAATCTTATGAGATTATGCCAGAGCAATTTGGATATACAAGATGTAAAAGAGAGGAAATAATAGGAGGAAGTCCAAAAGAAAATGCAGAAATTACGAGGGCCATTTTAGAAGGCACAGAAAAAGGAGGAAAGAGGAATGCTGTTTGTTTAAATGCAGGAGCCGCTATTTATATCGCTGGAAAGGCACACTCATTAGAAGAAGGCGTCAGGAGAGCAGAAGAACTAATTGATTCAGGAGAAGCAAAAAGAAAATTAGAGCAATTAATTGAAGAAAGTCAAAAAGTCAATTCACTATGAAAGGAAGAAGGAGATATGGATATTTTAGAGGAAATTACAGAAAGAACAAAGGAAAGAATTTGTGAAAAGAAAAGATTATATCCTCTTTTTGAAGTGAGAGAGCGAGCAGAAAAGAGAAAAACAAAAGAAGCTTTTTTATTTGAACGTGCACTAAAGCAACCAGATATATCATTTCTTTGTGAGATAAAAAAAGCATCTCCTTCAAAAGGTATAATCGATGAAACATTTCCTTATAAGAAAATTGCAAAAGAATATGAAGAAGCAGGAGCGGCAGCTATTTCTTGTTTAACAGAGCCTTATTATTTTCAAGGAAAAGATGAATATTTGGAAACAATTGCAAATGAAGTGAAAATACCAATTCTTCGAAAAGATTTTGTAATAGAAGAATATATGATATATGAAGCAAAGGCAATAGGCGCTTCTGCAATTTTATTGATTTGTTCTATTTTAGACGATGCACAATTAACAGAGTATCAGCAATTGGCATCAGAACTTGGATTATCTGCGCTAGTGGAAGTTCATTCAAAAGCCGAAGTGATGAGAGCATTAAAAGCAAATGCGTCCATGATCGGAGTGAATAATCGCAATTTAAGAACGTTTCAAGTTGACTTTAACCACACGTTTGCTATAAGAGCAGAAGTTCCAAAAGATGTTTTATTTGTATCCGAAAGTGGAATTACAACACCTAAACAAATCCAAGTATTAAGAGAATATCAGGTAGATGGGGTATTAATCGGAGAGACCTTAATGCGCGCTGAAAATAAAAAAGCAGAGTTGGAAAAATTAAGGAACGGTTAAAAAAGGAAAAAACACTTCAAATATTGGAATTATTGTGAAATAGGAAAAGGGAGGAGTTATGATCAAGATAAAAATATGTGGGATAAAAAATGAAAAGGAAGTTCAAATATTAAATGAGATTTTACCAGATTATTGTGGATTTATTTTTCATGTAGAAAAAAGTTCCCGTTCGATTTCTCTTGCTACAGCGAGAAAGTTAAAAGAAAAATTAAAAAAGCAAATAGGAATCATAGGGGTTTTTGTAGATGAATCGATAGAATCTATTCTTGCTATCAAAGAGGAATTACAGTTAGCAATGATACAGCTTCACGGAAGAGAAGATGATCTATATATTC
>OJJJ01000361.1_pt1 | contig 24872 bp, 18 predicted proteins | sample 1596311 | NCBI WGS metagenome assembly OJJJ01 (sample SAMEA4350140, study PRJEB24818) | metagenome | biome: human; feature: gut; material: faeces | place: Denmark | collected 2013-09 | reverse complement strand
GCGTTAGCCACAGTGCGATGCCGAAGGTCAGTAACGTTAGCAGCATGGCAAAAATTAGCGGGTCGGGTAGCCAGCGGCTGACCACGCGCGTCATAAAGCGAGAGAGGCGACCAATCATGCGTCACCCCGCTGGATAACCAGATCGGCAGCAACATCGAATTGTGCGTCGGTTTTTTCACGTAGGGTGGCGATATCGCAGCCTTCCGCGATTTCTGTCAGCCACATTTTACCGTCGATGAAGCGGAAAACGGCGAGTTCAGTGACCAGCATATGTACCGCATGCTGGGCCGTCAGCGGCATGGTGCAGTGACGGAGAATTTTTGCTGAACCGTCTTTTGCGCAATGCTCCATGGCGATTATTACTTTACGTGCGCCGGTGACCAGATCCATCGCACCGCCCATGCCGGGCACCATCTTACCGGGAACCACCCAGTTGGCGAGGTTGGCCTGTTCATCAACCTGTAACCCGCCGAGGACGCAGGCATCTACATGGCCGCCGCGAATCAATGCGAATGACATGGCGCTATCAAACATGGCTGCGCCGGGCAAAATGCCGCACGGCTGCCCACCGGCGTTCACCAGATCGGGATGGGCAGTGGTGACGGGCCCCAGACCAAGGAAACCATTCTCGGACTGCAGGGTGATGTGAATATCGGCTGGCAGGTAGTTGGCGACCATCGTCGGTAGGCCGATGCCTAAGTTCACCACGTCGCCGTCGCGAAGCTCTTGCGCCACGCGGCGCGCAATACGTTGTTTAGCATCCATGATTAGCTCTCCTGTGGAATGACGATATGGTCGATGACGGCGCCGGGGGTGACTATCTGGTCAGGGAGAAGCTCACCGGTTTCGACTATTTCATCCGGCTCTACCAGCGTGATATCGGCGGCAAGGGCGATCAGTGGGTTGAAATTTCTCGCGCTGAGTTGATAGGTGAGGTTGCCAAGCATGTCTGCGCGGTGCGCACGAATCAGCGCCAGGTCTGCACGCAATGGGCGTTCAAGCAGCCAGGTTTTGCCATCAAGCGTCAGGGTCTGCTTGCCGTCTTCGACAATGGTGCCAACGCCGGTAGGCGTCAGAAAACCGCCAAGCCCCGCGCCGCCGCAGCGGATTTGCTCTATCAGGGTACCTTGCGGCACCAGTTGAACCTCCATTTCACCGGCAATCATGCGTCGACCGGTTTCAGGATTGGTGCCAATGTGCGAAGCAATCACTTTGCTCACACGGCCATTGACGATCAGTGGCCCGATACCGGTATCAATAAAGGCGGTATCGTTGGCGATAAGCGTCAGATCTCTGACGCCAGATTCAAGTAAGGTCTGGACAAGGCGAGGCGGGGTACCAACCCCCATAAAACCCCCGACCATGATGGTCATGCCGTCACGAAAGAAGCCTGCGGCGTCTTGTAAGGTAATCAGTTTTGTTTTCATTATGTTTCCCTTTTGCATACTCCATTTTGGGTACGCTCAGGGAATTGCAAGCGGAATGCCAGGATGCCTGAATAGATGATTTAAACTTTAACGTGTTGAATTTAATTATTTATTTTAAAGTGTTTTACGTGGGGAGGGAGAGAGGGCTATGCAGAGTTTTGCGCACTGTGCAAAATTCTGCATAGCAAATTTGTGCATCAAGAGCCTGACGGATCGATACCATATTCCTGTAATTTATACATCAGAGCGCGTCGGCTGATGCCCAACATCAGCGCCGTGCGGGTACGGTTGCCGTCCTGCTGTTCGAGGACCTCGACGATGATTCTTTTTTCCTCGCGCTTCATCTCTTCTTTCAGATTTCGCTCGCCGGAGAATGCAGGCTTTACCTCAGTCGTCACGCTGACCGGGTGGCGGAATTGGGCGGGCAGGTCGTCGGCAAAAATTACCGCGCCGGTACTCATTACCACCGCACGCTCAATGACATTAGATAGTTCGCGAATATTACCCGGCCACGGCCAGGTGGTGAGTATAGATATCGCCGTTGGGTCAATTTCGATAATATCGCGCTGGTTTTCGGAACTGAATTTCTGTAAAAAATGGTTGGCCAGCAGGGCGATGTCTTCACGGCGTTCGCGTAACGGCGGTAACGTCAGATGAATGACGTTCAATCGATAAAACAAGTCTTCGCGGAAGGTGCCTTCCTTCACCATCGTTTGCAGGCATCGGTTGGTAGCGGCAATAATGCGAATATCAACGCGAATGGTTTGATGCCCGCCGATACGCTCAAATTCTCTCTCTTGCAGAATACGCAGCAGCTTTGCCTGCAGACCCTGCGGCATTTCGCCAATTTCATCGAGCAAGAGTGTCCCCTGATGGGCACGCTCGAATAAGCCCTGACGCAGCGTTTGCGCCCCGGTAAACGCCCCTTTCTCATGGCCAAACAGTTCGCTTTCCAGCAATGATTCTGGCAGGGCGGCGCAGTTGATTTTGATAAAAGGACCGTTGGCGCGTCGGCTGTTGTAATGGATAGCCCTGGCGATCAGCTCTTTTCCGGTGCCGCTCTCACCGCTTACCAACACGCTGGCCTGCGAGAGGGCGATTTTCGCCGTATCTTTACAGATATCCTGCATTAGCGGGCTGTTGGTCAGGATATGCCCCCATTGCCAGCTGGTGCTCAGCGCTTTATGCAGGTTGCGGATCTCCTGCTTCATCGCCTGTAGCTGCAACGCGCGCTGGATAACCAGGTTGAGTTCATCCAGATCAAAGGGTTTTATCACATAATCAAACGCGCCGCTGCGTAAGGCTTCTACCGCCGTTTCGACTTCAGCGTAGGCAGTCATCAGAATGACAGGGATCCGTGGTTGCTGAGTGCGCATGACTTTCAGTGCCTCAATGCCGTCCATCTCAGGCATGCGGATGTCCATCAGTACCACGTCGGGCTGTGAGTCAGCAAACAGGGCCAGCGCGGCTTTACCGTCGCTGGCGCAGTGGGTTTCATGCCCTTGCAGGGAAAATGCGGTGGCAAGCATACGGCGAACATTCTCTTCATCATCAACGATGAGAATACGGTAGGTCGTTTTCATTCTGACGGGTTTCTCTGCGGGTTGAGCGGTAAAATAAGCGTGAAGGTTGCGCCGCAGCCCGGCATGCTGGCGACGTGAATATCGCCCTGATGCGCGTTGATAATGCGCTGGCTTAGCGCCAGCCCCAGACCTGTGCCTGACGCCTTTGTAGTGAAGAATGGGTCAAATATTTTTTTCTGTATGGCAGCATCAATACCGCTGCCATTATCCTCAATCATCACCGCCTGCTGCGATGCCGTGTACTGCCAGGTGCGGATGCGAATGTTGCCCCGCGCGCCTATTGCCTGCACCGCATTAATTAAAATATTCAGGATCACCTGCTTGAGGAGTTCGCGATCGGCGACGATTGCTGGCAGGTGGGTATCTAATTCGGTGGTAAAGGTAATACGCGCCTGAATACCGGAGGTTTGCACCAGGATTAGCGTCTCTTCAATTAACGCATTGAGCTGCACTTGCTGCCACTGGCTTTGTCGCGGGCGTGAGAAATCCAACAGTTGTTGGATAACTTTATTGATTGAATCAATTTCATTCAGCACTACGGATAAGTATTCCTGATGCTCCGGCAACGACGTTTGCTGACGGATGATCTGGACATAGCCGCGAATTGCCGTCAGCGGATTTCTCACTTCATGAGCCACTCCGGCCATCAGTTCACCGAGGGTGGCAAGCCGTTCCGTTTGTGCCAGTCGACGCTGGGTCTCTTTACGGGCGGTTAAATCGGAGAAGATAACCAGCGCGCCGATCAGCTCGCCATGTGCGTTATGGATCCGGCTGGTGGTGACGCTTATCTCAATGGTACGCCCACGTCCCGGAAAACTGACCTCCTGGGCAACATGCTCGGTACCATATTCGAGGGTATCCAGTACCGGGCTATAGAACTGGGTATTGGCAAACAATTTCGCATAGGGTTGCCCAACCAGCTCATGCAGTTTATAGCCCGTTATTTGCTCCGCCGCCGGGTTCATTGTGGTGACGTCGCCCTGTCTGTCGATGGCAATCACGCCGTCCGCTGCGTTTTCAATAATCAGATCGTTTAGCGTTTTGGTTTCCCGCAGTGTTTGTGCCAGCGCATTGACGCTGCGGCTGATTTGCCCCAGCTCGCCCGGCAGATCGGGCAGTCGGGCGGGTGTTTTTTGCGCCAGCGTTGAGAGTCCGTCAGTGATGATGTCGATATTGGCGCTGAGCCGACGTGAAAAGAGGATGATAAGTAGCAGGCTGCTGATTAATCCTGCCGCCAGCACCGCAATGATTCTTACGTCCATTTTCCAGGCCTGCTGGCGAATATCTTCCGTCAGCTCGTTGGCCCAGATATAACCGATGACGTCACCCTGTCGCGCTATTGGGATCATGGAGTTGAGGATGTCACCGCGCACCTGTCGTCCGGAATAGACGACGGGAGTGTTACTGTCCATCACTTCACGTCCGGGGTGATCGGCGGCGATGGTGATGCCAACATTACTTTGATAAAACGCCGAGGGCGCGTAGGTGATAATGGCATCCAGTGCTTTGTTGTAATACCCCGCGCCTACGCCTGGAAATGCGCGCGTAATACGCTCTGTGAGAGGACTTAACTCGGCATTAAGTGCGCGAATACGCGCCTCGCGCGGCAGAGTTGCGTAGTGGCTAAAGCGATCGCCCAGCGCATCGTTAAGTAAATGCACGACCGCCGACAGTTTTTTCTCTTTTTCAGATAAGACTGCTGAACGGCCTTCGGTTTCTACGATATAACCAATGGATATCGTCGGTACTATCACCATCAGAATGGCCATCATGATCATTTGGTTGCGTAAACGTCGCGGGGTAAAACGACGTGTCAGCCATTTCAGGTCGGGCATTCTGACATCCGTACAAGGTATTAAAGTCAAACGACGATTATCAGGGGTTAAGATAATGTTTTCTCAGCGGTGTATCATATTCCCGTAAAGAGAGGGCATTGCGACGCCGGGCATTTACCGCTACCTTAACCACACTTATTCATACCCTGAGGCGGAGCTTCGCCCCTTTGAAATACCTTGCTTCTGTTCATGCAACCCTAAAAGTCTCACGCTACCTGTTCAGAGCGCTGGCGCTGCTGGTCTGGCTTCTGATTGCTTTTGCGAGTGTGTTCTACATTGTGAATGCGCTGCATCAGCGAGAATCGGAGATCCGTCAGGAGTTTACGCTTAGCTCCGATCAGGCGCAGCGCTACATTCAGCGCACGTCTGATGTGATCAAAGAGCTGAAATATATTGCAGAGAACCGCTTAACAGCGGAAAACGGCGTGATGTCGCTGCGGGCGCGGGATGACAAAACCGTTGTGCCCAATTTTGAGCCGCTGTTTGCTGATTCCGACTGTGCGGTGATGGGCAACGCCTGGCGTGGTTCGCTGGAATCACTGGCGTGGTTTATGCGCTACTGGCGCGACAATTTCTCCGCTGCCTATGACTTAAACCGCGTGTTTCTGATCGGTAGCGATAACCTGTGTATGGCCAACTTTGGTCTGCGTGATATGCCCGTTGAACGCGATGAGGCGTTGAAAGCGTTGCATGAACGCATCGTTAAGTACCGCAATGCGCCGCAGGACGAAAACGGCAATAACCTGTTCTGGATAAGCCAGGGGCCGCGTCCGGGCGTGGGCTATTTTTATGCGCTGACGCCGGTGTATCTGGCGAATCGCCTGCAGGCGCTGCTTGGCGTTGAGCAGCCGATTCGTATGGAAAACTTCTTCACGCCGGGTAATCTGCCGATGGGCGTGACTATCCTTGATGAAAATGGTCACGCGCTGATTTCGCTGGCTGGCCCTGAGGGGGCGATCAAAGCTGAACCGCGTTGGATGCAGGAGCGTTCCTGGTTTGGTTATACGCCGGGTTTTCGCGAGCTGGTGCTGAAGAAAAATCTGCCGCCATCATCGCTCAGTATTGTGTATTCCGTACCGGTCGATCTGGTGCTGGAACGTATTCGCCTGTTGATCCTCAACGCTATTTTGTTGAATGTGCTGGTGGGCGCGGCGTTGTTTATGCTGGCACGTATGTATGAGCGACGTATTTTTATCCCTGCGGAAAGCGATGCCCAGCGTCTGGAAGAACATGAACAGTTTAACCGTAAAATTGTTGCCTCTGCGCCAGTCGGTATTTGTATTCTGCGCACTATCGACGGTATTAACATCCTGAGTAACGAGTTGGCGCATACCTATCTGAATATGTTGACCCACGAGGACAGGCAGCGGCTAACACAGATCATCTGCGGTCAGCAGGTTAATTTCGTTGATGTGCTCACCAGCAACAATACCAATCTGCAAATCAGCTTTGTGCATTCGCGCTATCGCAATGAAAACGTGGCGATTTGCGTACTGGTTGATGTTAGCGCCCGTGTCAAAATGGAAGAGTCGCTGCAGGAGATGGCGCAGGCAGCGGAGCAGGCTAGCCAGTCTAAATCGATGTTCCTCGCCACGGTCAGCCATGAGCTGCGTACGCCGCTGTACGGCATTATCGGCAACCTGGATTTGCTGCAAACCAAAGAGTTGCCGAGTGGTGTCGATCGGTTGGTCACGGCGATGAACAACTCCTCCAGCCTGCTGCTGAAAATTATCAGCGATATTCTCGACTTCTCAAAAATTGAATCTGAACAGCTTAAGATTGAGCCAAGTGAGTTTTCACCGCGCGAGGTGATGAACCACATTACGGCCAACTATCTGCCGCTGGTGGTACGTAAGCAGCTGGGATTGTACTGTTTCATCGAACCGGACGTGCCGGTGGCGTTGAATGGCGATCCCATGCGCTTGCAGCAGGTGATCTCTAATCTGTTGAGCAATGCGATTAAGTTCACCGATACCGGCTGCATTGTGCTGCATGTGCAGCGTCATGGTGATTATCTCAGTATTCGCGTACGTGATACCGGCGTGGGTATTCCGGCCAAAGAAGTCGTGCGTCTGTTCGATCCGTTCTTTCAGGTCGGCACCGGGGTTCAGCGTAATTTCCAGGGGACCGGATTGGGGCTGGCGATTTGTGAAAAACTGATCAGCATGATGGATGGCGATATAGCCGTCGATTCCGAACCCGGAATGGGTAGCCAGTTTACGCTGCGTATTCCACTGTATGGTGCGCAGTATCCGCTGAAGAAAAGTGTGGAAGGGCTGGCCAATACCCGCTGCTGGCTGGCGGTACGTAATGCTTCATTGTATCGCTTTATCGAAGCCAGCCTGACGCGTAACGGGATGACGGTGCTGCGCTATGAAGGTCAGCAACCCGATGCTGATGACGTGCTGATTGCCGATGATGTGCAGGAACAGGCATGGCAGGGACGCGCCGCGGTGATTTTCTGTCGCCGACATATCGGCATTCCGCAGGAGAGAGCGCCGGGTGAGTGGGTGCACAGCGTGGCCTCACCGCACGAGCTGCCTGCGCTGCTGGCGCATATATATCGCGTTGAGCTGGAGGATGAAAATCTCTCCAGCGCGCTGCCTGCCCCGGATAAAATCGGCAGTACCCACGATGACATGATGATTCTGGTGGTTGACGATCATCCGATCAACCGCCGCTTGTTGGCCGATCAGTTGGGATCGTTGGGGTATCAGTGCAAAACCGCCAATGACGGTGTGGATGCGCTCAATGTGTTGAGCAAAAATCATATCGATATCGTGTTGAGCGACGTCAACATGCCGAATATGGACGGTTACCGCCTGACGCAACGCATTCGTCAGCTGGGGCTCACACTGCCGGTGGTTGGCGTAACGGCGAACGCACTGGCAGAAGAGAAGCAGCGTTGTCTGGAGTCAGGGATGGATAGTTGCTTATCCAAGCCGGTGACGTTGGATGTGCTGAAGCAGACGCTGACGGTGTATGCGGAAAGAGTGAGAAAAACGCGGGGATAAAAAATGCCGGATGGCGGCGTTTGCCTTATCAGGCCTACGGAACATACCTCAATGAGGTATCGTTCGTAGGCCTGATAAACGTAGCGCCATCAGGCATGTTGATGGTAAAAGGAATCAGTCTTTGTCGGACGGGCTTAGCGTCACGGACGAGAGATAATTCAGCAGGGCGATATCGTTTTCAACGCCCAGTTTCATCATCGCGGATTTTTTCTGGCTACTGATGGTTTTAATGCTGCGGTTGAGCTTTTTGGCGATTTCAGTGACCAGGAAACCTTCCGCGAACAGGCGCAGAACTTCGCTCTCTTTCGGTGAAAGACGTTTGTCACCATACCCGCTGGCACTGATTTTCTCCAGCAAACGAGAAACGCTTTCTGGGGTAAATTTCTTGCCTTTTTGCAGCGACGCCAGTGCTTTTGGCAGATCCGTTGGCGCACCCTGTTTCAGCACGATCCCTTCAATGTCGAGATCCAGCACCGCGCTGAGGATCGCCGGGTTGTTGTTCATGGTCAGGACGATGATCGACAGGCTCGGGAAATGGCGTTTGATGTACTTAATTAACGTGATCCCGTCACCGTATTTATCTCCCGGCATTGAGAGATCGGTTATCAACACATGCGCGTCTAATTTCGGCAAATTGTTGATCAGTGCAGTGGAGTCTTCAAATTCGCCGACAACGTTCACCCATTCGATTTGCTCAAGTGATTTACGAATACCGAACAGTACAATCGGATGATCATCGGCAATAATTACGTTCATAGTGTTCATGTATTGGGCTACCTTGCTACAGCAAGCTCTTGACGTAAGTGTCAATGTCGCTGATGTACTTTTCTATACCTGGAGCATCTTTTTCTTGAATAAGATGTTCCAGCGCTTCACATAACTGCTTGCCGGGTACCAGATTAAGCATGGCAAACACGCCTTTCAGGCGATGGGCGGTTTGGGCTAACGCAGCGAAATCGCTGGTTTCCGCCTCAGTATACAACCTCTTAACATCATCCGGTACTGTGTCTACAAAGAGTGCATAGTAACCACTGGCATGAAGTTCGGCGTTTTCATCTCCGCCGAGGGGGATTTCCTGGATCTCTTCCTGCGCCAGCTGCTCTTCTATTAGCTCGAGGACAGCTTCCTGCATAGCATTGCTCATATTAAAGTTGACGCGCAGCTGGCCAGGGCCAATTTTGCGTACGCCAGACTCATCATCGCTTAAAAGCAAGCCCGAGGCAGTAAGATTAGACGGATTATCAGTTAAAAAGAGATCATATTCTTGACTACTCAACCGTTCATCGGGCGTGATGCAGGTGGCTCCCCAGTTTTCTAGCTGACGTAATACGATGCTACGTACCTCACTGGAGGTGACATCAACCATCACGCAGACGTCATCCAACAGGCGCTCTTCAATGTCAGCATGTTGGTCATGCAGCGGCATTTTAACATGGACGATATAACGCGTTCCAAGTTCTTCACGCGCTTTGATATTCAGGTGCCCGCCCAGTTTACGGGCCAGCTGATCGCATAGCCAAAAGGTCAGCGGGTTGGCTTTGCCATAGCGATCGCCCTGCGTTTCATTGATGAACGGAAAGTGTAGATTATCAATTTCATTCAACGTTACGCCTTCACCAGTATCCAGAATACGGAAGGTCAGGCGCTCTGCCTCTGATTCATCCTGGTCAACTTCGAGGGTAATTTTCCCAATTTGCGTGGTGGTTACAGCGTATTGAATCAACAGCAGCAGAATACGGCGCAGGGCGTCACGGTCGCCGCGGCGTTCATCGCTGGCGCTGAGATTATTTTTAATCAGCAACTGCAGGCCTTTGCGTTTAATGACCGGCAGAACGTCAGGCACCACTTCATCAATTAACGTTTGAACGGAGAACAGCGTGGACTCGCTTTTCCAGCTGTCGCTCTCGAGAATATTGGCCAACTGAATTTCATCAACCATTCGCACCAGCACATCGGCCTGATTTGCCAGTTTTTGACTGTCAGGCGTATTGAGTGCGGCGGCATTAACGGCCAGTGTTCTGGCCGGATCTTTCAGGGCACTGCCGATATTCTGCATAAACGCGGCACGGGCCTGCTGATTTTTCTCATACAGGCGCTGGGCTTGTTTCAGTTTTTTATTCACCAGCACTTCTTTGTCCTGGTCGCGAATAATAAAGATCTGCGTACGCGGTGATATCTGGCTACGGAACAGTCGGATTTCATACAGTTCATTATTAATGGTGGCCTGGATCACGCCCTGATGCTGCTCAGCCATGCTGGTTATGTTTTGCAAATTCAAATGCGGCAGCAGGTGGTCGGCAATTTTATTGCTGATGACCGTACGGTTTGCCTCCTGGTCGTGTACCAATAAGCCCAGCGGAAGCAGTGAAACAATCTCTTCGTTGATTGCTCGCAAAACGCGTAATTCATTATTGGCGGCAAGGTTTGGCGCCACGTCGGTCGAGCGGGCAGGGAGGTGGCGAAAGGTGGTATAGCCAAACAACGCCAGTGCCAGCAATGCGATGTTCAGCAACAGCGGCAGCAGGATATTTTGCAAGGTGTCGAGCAGCAATGAACCGAACGGAACCTGCCAGACCAGTCGCATATCCGTTGAGTTTAGCGCCGATGAAATCTCAATTTTGGCGTTATTGAAGCTGATACTGACGCTGTCAGGCGACTCTTTTTCATTACTGTGCTCGACCGTTGAGGTGGCATCAGGTTCCAGATGAAAACTGTCCAGCGGCATGCCTGGCGGGATCAGATCATTAATGGGCAGGTCAAACGCCACCACGGTGGCCAGATGTCCCGGCTGATTAAAGGTGGTACGCAGCGTGAAGTAATGGCCGTTTTGCCAGACCAGGCGGCGCAGCGAGGAGAAGCTTTCACGTTCATCCAGCGCATTGGCCTGCTGTAGCATTTCTGCGCGGCGCGAATCGACGATATTACCAATCGTCGACTCTTTAAAGCCGGAGGTCAGATCTTTCAGTGGCAACGTCGAAATCAGGATCAGGCTGTTGTCCTGACCATTGAGATAATACATTGACCACGGGACATTCTCGGCTCCCCACAGGGTATCCAGGTAGGTTGAGATACGCTGGGTCATCTCCAGCGTTGAGCTGTCATGCGAGCCAAAAATAAGCGCTTCGGTCTTTCTGCGCGGTTTCTCAAGATAGTAGATATCTTGTTTCAAACGGGTTTCTTGTAGTCCATCCGCTGTGGCAGATTGCGGGGTGGCGGCAATATTGTCATAAATTTGCCACGTGACGTACCGCCAGGTATCTACTCGTTTATGGATGGCATGCGTGATATCGACAATCTGATAGCTCTTATCTTTTAGCCAGGTGTTGACCGCGCTCTGGACCATCACGCCCATCATCACTAACAGCACAACGATCAGTAATAAGAAGAAACGGGTAATACTTCCCGGAAGTAGGGAGAATCGGGTAGAAGCCGTTGTGTCTGACTGACTCATTCGTGTTTAAGACCTGTTAGAACGATGCTTAAGATGAAGGGGCAGTATAAAGGGTAATGGATGAATTGCCATACTCTCGCAGCACCGGACGCATGGCATGTGTTTACCGCACATCTTGCTTCGTCACGCCGTGGTCAATCTGTACAGTCCACAGTGTCAGGTACAAATAGAAATTTTGAACCTAAGAAATTAGCATTAAATAACAAGAAATTATTAGATAAGCTTAGATGTGATTAATGCATAGAGAAATAGTTAATAATTGTTATAGTTTTTGGTTGGTAGCACAGGACTGTCAGTTTTGTGTAAATTAGGGTAAAAAAAAACCGAACGCAGAGCATTCGGTTGAAATAGGGGTAAACAGACATTCAAGAATGAATGACGGTAATAAATAAAGTTAATGATGATAGCAGTGCTATTTTAGTTGCGAGTGAAGATTTTGTTTTGTCATTCAGTGCTATGAGTTTTTCGAATGCAATTAATTGATTTATATCGTTATTTGTATGTTTCTTGACTATTCGTGCTTATTTTGCTCATTTTTTGATTTTTAAAAAGTTCCCTGATATTAACATTTTGAAACATCTATATGGATAAATGAAACACCTTTAAAGTTTTAGTATCATATTCGTGTTGGATTATTCTGTGTTTTTGCGGAGAATGAAGTTGCCGACTGGTTAATGAACGTAATCAGTATGCAGTGGCATAAAAAAAGCAATAAAGGCATATAACAGAGGGTTAATAACATGAAAGTCAAAGTACTGTCCCTCCTGGTCCCAGCTCTGCTGGTGGCAGGTACCGCAAATGCGGCTGAAATTTATAACAAAGACGGCAACAAATTAGACCTGTACGGTAAAGTCGATGGTCTGCACTATTTCTCTGATGACTCTACTAAAGATGGTGATCAGACCTATATGCGTATCGGCTTCAAAGGCGAAACTCAGGTCAACGACCAACTGACCGGTTACGGCCAGTGGGAATACCAGATTCAGGGTAACTCCTCTGAAAACGAAAACAACTCCTGGACCCGTGTGGCATTTGCAGGTCTGAAATTCGCTGATGCCGGTTCTTTCGACTACGGTCGTAACTACGGCGTGGTTTACGATGTAACGTCCTGGACCGACGTTCTGCCAGAATTCGGCGGCGACACCTACGGTTCTGACAACTTCATGCAGCAGCGTGGTAACGGCTTCGCGACCTACCGTAACACCGATTTCTTCGGTCTGGTTGATGGTCTGAACTTTGCCATTCAGTACCAGGGTAAAAACGGTAGCCCGGAAGGCGAAGGCATGACGGGAGTGACCGGCAACGGTCGTGATGCACTGCGTCAGAATGGCGACGGTGTTGGCGGATCGATCACGTATGATATCGGTGAAGGCTTCGCGCTGGGTACCGCAGTCACCAGCTCCAAACGTACTGACGAGCAGAACCGTTTGAACTTCGGTACTGGCGATCGTGCTGAAACCTACACCGGTGGTCTGAAATACGACGCGAACAACGTGTACCTGGCAGCACAGTACACCCAGACCTACAACGCAACGCGTGCAGGTGATTTAGGCTGGGCTAACAAAGCGCAGAACTTCGAAGCCGTTGCACAGTACCAGTTCGACTTCGGTCTGCGTCCGTCCGTGGCTTACCTGCAGTCCAAAGGTAAAGACCTGGGTCGTGGTTATGGCGACCAGGACATCCTGAAATATGTTGATGTTGGCGCGACTTACTACTTCAACAAAAACATGTCTACCTATGTTGATTACAAAATCAACCTGCTGGATGACAACAACTTCACCCGTGATGCGGGTATCTCTACCGATGATATCGTAGCGCTGGGTCTGGTTTACCAGTTCTAATCTGCGTTCATTGTTATTAAAAGGCCCTGCGGGGCCTTTTTTAATGCCGTTATCCGGCGTACAGGCAACTCTTTTTGGTGTACTCTTGCGTCCGTTCGCATGAGGATAATCGCGTATGGGTATGAATTTTTGCCGCGCAGCCCTGTTGGCTGTGACGATCTTTTTTGTCGGCTGCGATAACGCACCAAAGCCGGTTCAGACCACACCGCCTGCGGCCACCGTACTGGAAGGCAAAACGATGGGCACCTTCTGGCGGGTTAGCGTGGTGAACGTTGATGCTAAACGCGCCGAAGAACTGCGGGTCAAGATCCAGACGCAGCTTGATGCTGACGATCAGCTGCTCTCTACCTATAAAAACGATTCTGCGCTGATGCGTTTTAACTTGTCGAAAAGCCTGTCGCCCTGGCCGGTCAACGATGCCATGGCGGATATCATCACCTCGGCGCTGCGTATTGGCGCGAAAACCGATGGCGCGATGGACATCACCGTCGGCCCGTTGGTTAACCTGTGGGGATTTGGTCCGGACAGGCAGCCGCTGCATATCCCCACGCAGGCACAAATTGATGCCGCAAAAGCACAAACCGGGCTGCAGCACCTGAGCGTAATCAATGACACGCGGCAGAACTATCTGCAGAAAGATCTACCGGATCTGTATGTCGATCTCTCTACCGTTGGTGAAGGTTATGCCGCCGATCATCTGGCCCGACTGATGGAGCAGGAGGGGATCGCCCGTTATCTGGTGTCCGTTGGTGGGGCGCTGAACAGCCGGGGGATGAACGCCGAGGGACGTCCGTGGCGAGTAGCGATCCAGAAACCCACCGATCGGGAAAACGCGGTGCAGGCGGTTGTTGATATTAACGGTCATGGCATCAGCACGTCCGGCAGTTATCGCAATTATTACGAACTGGACGGAAAGCGTCTGTCGCATGTTATCGATCCGCAAACCGGTCGGCCAATTGAGCATAATCTGGTCTCGGTGACGGTGATTGCGCCTACGGCACTGGAAGCCGACGGCTGGGATACCGGCCTGATGGTGCTCGGCACGGATAAAGCCAAAGAGGTGGTGCGTCGTGAAGGGCTGGCGGTTTATATGATTGTCAAAGAAGGCGAGGGGTTTAAAACCTGGATGTCGCCGCAGTTCGAAAGCTTTCTGGTCAGCGATAAAAATTAAAAAGCAAGATTGCAGGTTTTTATGCCCTGCAATGCGGACACACTGAGGCTAAGCACTATGCTTAACAAAGGAGTCCATTATGAATAATCTTCAACGCGTAACCGATGAGGACCGCTGGCAGTCTGTGTTACAGCGTGATGCGGACGCTGACGGTCAGTTTGTTTTTGCCGTACAGACCACGGGTATCTTTTGTCGACCGTCCTGCCGGGCTAAACATGCGCTGCGTAAAAATGTCCGTTTCTTTGCCGATGCCGGGCAGGCGTTAGCGGCAGGATTTCGTCCCTGCAAACGCTGTCAGCCGGATAAAGCCAACGCGCAGCAGCAGCGGCTGGAGAAGATTAGCCTGGCGTGCCAGCTGTTAGAGCAGGAGTCGCCGCTCACGCTGGAGGCTTTAGCCCAGCAGGTGGCGATGAGCCCGTTTCATCTACATCATCTGTTTAAAGCTACGACGGGCATGACGCCGAAAGCGTGGCAGCAGTCCTGGCGCGTCAGGCGTTTGCGTGACGCGCTGGCGAAAGGCGCACCGGTGACCCAGGCGATTTTGAATGCCGGCTTCCCCGACAGCAGCAGCTATTACCGTAAAGCGGATGGCGCGCTGGGCATGACGGCAAAGCAGTTTCGTCAAGGCGGCGATAAGCTGGCGATTCGCTATACCGTGGCGGACTGCGCACTGGGCCGCTGCCTGGTAGCGGAAAGTGAACGCGGTATCTGCGCAATTTTACTCGGCGACGACGATGCTACGCTGGTATCTGAGCTGCATGAACTGTTTCCTGCAGCACGTGGTGTGCCTGCGGATCCCGATTTTCAACAGCGTGTGCGCGAAGTGATCGCGGTCATTAACTCACGTAATACCCCATTGTCGCTGTCGCTGGATATTCGGGGAACCGCGTTTCAGCAGCAGGTGTGGCAGGCGCTGCGTGACATTCCCTGTGGCGAAACGGTGAGCTACCAGCAGCTGGCGAATGCCGTGGGGAAACCGAAAGCGGTGCGCGCTGTGGCGAGTGCCTGCGGAGCAAATAAGCTGGCGATTGTGATCCCGTGTCATCGGGTGATCCGCGGCGATGGTGCGCTTTCGGGTTATCGCTGGGGCGTCGCCCGCAAGGCGCAATTGCTGCAACGTGAAACCACAGGTGAGGACAGATAATGCTCGATCTCTTTGCGCAGGCAAAACCCTGGCAGGAGCCGCTGGCGTCCGGTGCGGTCATTTTGCGCCGTTTTGCGTTTGATGCCGCACCTTCTTTATTACAGGAAATGGCGGTTGTCGTCAGACAATCGCCGTTTCGCCAGATGGTGACCCCCGGCGGATATACGATGTCGGTGGCGATGACCAACTGTGGTCAATTGGGGTGGACGACCGATCAGCATGGCTACCTCTATTCTCCGGTCGATCCGTTGACCGGTAGTGCCTGGCCGCGTTTACCTGACGTTTTTGCCGAACTGTGTCAACAGGCGGCAACCGCTGCGGGCTATCCCGATTTCCGACCAGATGCTTGTTTGATCAACCGCTATACGCCAGGGGCAAAACTGTCTTTGCATCAGGATAAAGACGAACCCGACCTGCAAGCGCCCATTGTTTCTGTCTCGCTGGGCCTGCCGGCAATCTTTCAGTTCGGTGGTCTGAAGCGCAACGATCCGTTAAAGCGGCTACTTCTGGAACACGGTGATGTGGTGGTGTGGGGCGGGAAATCGCGCTTGTTTTATCATGGTATACAGCCGCTTAAGACTGGCTACCATCCGTTGACAACGGACTGCCGTTACAATCTGACTTTTCGCCGGGCGAGTAAAGAAGAATAAAAATAAGAATTATTATTGCTGTCGGCGAAGAGATGTTTAAACTGCGGGCTGTTATTACTTGTCCGGGTTGAACACATGGAACTTTTACTTCTTGTCTGGCGGCAGTATCGCTGGCCATTTATCAGCGTCATGGCGCTCAGCCTTGCCAGTGCTGCGTTGGGGATTGGGCTGATTGCGTTTATCAACCAGCGCCTGATTGAAACGGTCGACACTACGCTTATGGTGCTGCCGGAGTTTCTCGGCCTGCTGCTGTTGCTGATGATCGTGACCCTTGGTTCACAGCTGGCGTTGACCACGCTGGGACACCACTTTGTCTACCGTCTGCGTAGCGAATTTATCAAACGTATTCTGGATACCCACGTCGAACGTATCGAGCAGCTCGGTAGCGCCGCGTTGCTGGCTGGCTTAACCAGCGATATCCGCAATATCACCATCGCCTTTGTCCGCCTGCCGGAGCTGGTGCAGGGGATTATATTGACCGTCGGGTCTGCGGCATATCTGGCGATGCTGTCGACCAAAATGTTGCTGGTGACGGCAATCTGGATGGCGATCACCATCTGGGGTGGATTCGTGCTGGTGGCGCGGGTGTACAAACACATGGCCACGTTGCGTGAAACCGAAGACAAGCTGTACAACGATTACCAGACGGTGCTGGAAGGGCGCAAAGAGCTGACCCTTAACCGTGAACGCGCTGAGCATATTTTTAATCAACTGTACGTCCCGGATGCCAAAGAGTACCGCCACCATATTATTCGTGCCGATACCTTCCACCTGAGCGCGGTCAACTGGTCGAATATTATGATGTTGGGTGCCATTGGCCTGGTGTTCTGGATGGCTAACAGCCTCGGCTGGGCGGATACCAACGTCGCGGCAACCTATTCGCTGACGCTGCTGTTCCTGCGTACGCCGCTGCTGTCTGCCGTTGGCGCGCTGCCCACGCTGCTCACCGCCCAGGTGGCGTTTAATAAACTGAATAAATTTGCACTGGCACCGTTCAAGGCTGAATTCCCTCGTCCTGGTGCATTCCCAAACTGGAAAACGCTCGAGCTACGTAACGTGGTTTTCCACTATCAGGACAATACTTTCTCCGTTGGGCCGGTCAATCTGACCATTCACCGTGGCGAGCTGATCTTCCTGATTGGCGGCAATGGCAGCGGGAAATCTACGCTGGCCATGTTACTGACCGGGTTATACCAGCCGCAGTCTGGCGAGATCCTGCTCGACGGTAAGGTGGTGGCGGTCGACAAATCTGAAGACTACCGCAAGCTGTTCTCCGCCGTGTTTACCGACGTCTGGCTGTTTGACAAACTGCTGGGGCCGGAAGGTCAATCGGCCAACCCGGCGCTGGTCGATAAGTGGCTGGAACATCTGCAGATGGCGCACAAGCTGGAGTTGAACGACGGGCGCATTCTGAATCTTAAGCTGTCGAAAGGGCAGAAAAAACGCGTGGCGCTGCTGCTGGCGTTAGCCGAGGAACGCGACATTATTCTGCTGGATGAATGGGCTGCCGATCAGGACCCACACTTCCGTCGCGAATTCTACCAGGTGCTGTTGCCGCTGATGCAAGAGATGGGCAAAACCATTTTTGCCATTAGTCACGACGATCACTACTTTATTCATGCCGATCGCTTGCTTGAGATGCGCAATGGCCAGCTGACTGAGCTGCTGGGCGACGATCGCGACGCTGCCTCGCGTGATGCCGTCGCACGTACTGCCTGAATCGGTGAGTTGTTACCCGATGGCACTACGCTTATCGGGCCTTTAACTCCGCGGCCGCCGGTTTTTTATCCATCCGGCGGCTTCGTTTATTGTTATTTACATAATTCGGCATCATGATTAATGATATTTCATATCATGGATTTATGATTGATGTCCGTAATAAACAAAAATAGCGCCAGGCTACGTGATGAAGAACGTGCCCGCCTGATCTGGCTGCTGACCACTGATAAAGCCATTATTTCAACGCTGCTGGGCAAGCTTACCCTGGCTGAGCAATATGACGTCGGTACGCTTGCCGACGATATTGCTGAGGTAGGGGCGCTGGTGGAGCATTTGCCGCCACCCGACCTGGCCGATACCCTCGAAGCATTACCCTCCGAAGAGCGTCACGCGCTGTGGCGGCTGATCCAAAGCGACAAGCGTGGTTATGTGTTGCTGGAGGCGTCTGAAAACGTCTGGGACGATCTGATCGATGAAATGTCGGACCGGGAATTGCTCGACGCGCTGCAATACCTCGACATCGACGAGCAGATTTACGTGGTGCAGCATTTACCGCGTAACCTGACTGGTCGATTGCTGGCGACGTTACCGGCGGAAGAGCGGGCGCGCGTGCGCCAGGTGATGCACTACGAGAAGAATCGCGTCGGTGCGATCATGGAGTTCGAGGTCATTACCGTGCGCCCGGACGTGACGCTGGAGGTGGTACAACGCTACCTGCGACGGCTGGGTAAAATGCCGGAGAACACCGATAAACTCTTCGTCACCGACCGCAATAAAGTGCTGGTGGGCGAGCTGACGTTAACCCCGATTCTCCTCAATGACGTGCAACGCAAAGTCAGTGAGGTGATGGAAGACGATCCGCTCACCTTTGCCCCGGAAGATATCGCCGAGCACGCCGCGCGTACCTTTGAACGTGATAACCTGGTCAGTGCGGCGGTGGTGGACCCAACCGGCAAGCTGATGGGGCGTTTAACCATCGATGAGATCGTCGATGTGGTGTATGAAGAAACGGACACCGATCTGCGCCGGATGGGGGGCTTAAGCGCCGGAGAAGATGTCTTTGCCCCGGTTACCAAAGCGGTAAAAACCCGTTGGGCCTGGTTGGCCGTTAATCTCTGTACCGCATTTATCGCATCGCGCGTCATCGACGGTTTTGAACACACGATTTCACAGCTGGTGGCGCTGGCCTCGCTCATGCCCATCGTGGCGGGGATCGGCGGCAATACCGGTAATCAGACCATCACCATGATTGTCCGCGCGCTGGCGCTGCAAAACATTCAGCCAGGAAACCTGACGTTCCTGATCCTGCGCGAAATGGGCGTGGCGGTGATTAACGGGCTGGTCTGGGGCGGGATTATGGGCGGCATCACCTGGTGGTTGTACGATGACATGGCGCTCGGCGGCGTGATGACCCTGGCAATGATGCTTAATCTGTTAATGGCAGCGCTGATGGGGGTGATTATTCCAATGACCATGGTCAAGCTGGGGCGCGACCCGGCGATCGGCTCAAGCGTGATGATCACCGCCATTACCGACACCGGCGGGTTCTTTATTTTTCTCGGTCTGGCGACGCTGTTTTTGGTGTAGTCGGGCGTTTGCCTCTGACGATGCGTGGCAGGACCAGCATCGTCAATACCCCGGCAACCACGCCAATTGCCAGGTTGCCAGTCGACACCGTTGCGGCAACGGTAATCAGCATCACCAGCGTTTCGCTGATCGGCATTTTCGCCAGTGTCGCTGGCTGAATGCTGTGCCAACTGAACGTTTTCACCGCCACAATGACCATAATACCTGCCAGCACTGACATGGGGATTTTTGCCATCATGTCGCTTAACGCAGTGACCAACAGCAGCAAGACCAGCCCAGCGGCGAACGTGGAGACGCGGCTGCGTCCTTTACCCATCTCAACGTTAACAATCGTTTGACCAATCATCGCGCATCCGGCGATACCGCCATATAACCCGGCCAGAATATTGGCTATCCCCAGCCCCGTACTTTCACGATTCTTATTCGAGGGCGTGACCGTCAGATCGTCAACCAGTCGGGCGGTAAGCAGCGACTCCATCAAGCCGACAAAGGCAATACTCAGCGCGCAGGGCCAGATAATCGCCAACGTGTGCAGGTTGAGAGGCACCAACAGCTGCGTGAATCCGGGTAATCCACCGCTCAATGAGCCTTCGTCACCGACGGTAGGTAACAACTGCCCGCTGGTCACGGTGAAGACCGTCAGCAGCACGATGGCAATCAGCGGCGCTGGAATACTTTTAATAAACCGCGGTACCCACAGCACGATAAGCAGCGTCAGAACAAACAGCCCCCAAATCAACGGGCTTTTACTCCAGAAGTGCGGAACCTGAGCAAAGAAGATCAAAATGCCCAGCGCGTTAACAAAGCCGGTCATCACGGCCCCAGGGATAAAACGCATCAGTCGTGCCATCCCCAATACACCAAACAGGATTTGGATAACCCCGGCCAGCAGCACCGCGGGCAGGATGTACTGTACGCCGTGCTGATGCACCATTGGGCCAATGACCAGCGCCACCGATCCGGCTGCGGCGGTAACCATGGCCGGACGTCCGCCTAAAAAGGACATCGCCAGACACAGGACAACCGAGGCTATCAGGCTGACTTTGGGGTCTACGCCGGCGATAACAGAAAAAGAGATCACTTCCGGGATCAGCGCCAGCGCCGTGACCACGCCGGCCAGCGTTTCGCGCATCAGCAGGCGGGGTTGACGCAGCACAACGCCGACGGAATGTTCCGCCACGGCGGCAGGGGATGAATCAGTCGCAGACATAGTTACTCTCAGGTCAGAAATGGCCTGATAACAGCAGACCGGCAAGCATCCGTGCGGTGAATAGCAAAGCGCAGCATAGTACCCGCCTGACGGGCAGGTTTCCAGAAATGATTGTCAATAACCGTATAAAGAATCAACCTATTAATAACATTTTTAAAATTTAAACATAAAATATAAACAATATTTTATTATTTTTTACTTAAGTGTTACCGTTGGGCCGTTCGATTTTCACCTGCATGAAAAGCAAAAAGCGATACTAAAAGTAAGGCATTAACATTATGAAAAAAGTGACAGCCATGCTCTTCACCATGGCCCTGGGGCTGAATGTTGTCTCGATGACGGCACAAGCGAAAGCGGTGGAAGAGCAGGAAACGGATGTACTGTTGATTGGCGGCGGCATCATGAGCGCCACATTGGGAACCTATTTACAGGAACTGGAACCACAATGGTCTATGACCATGGTCGAGCGACTGGATGGGGTGGCCGAGGAGAGTTCAAACGGCTGGAACAATGCCGGTACGGGCCACTCCGCGTTGATGGAACTGAACTACACGCCGAAAAAAGCCGACGGTACCGTCAGCATTGAAAAGGCCGTTGAAATTAACGAAGCCTTCCAGATTTCCCGCCAGTTTTGGGCCTATCAGGTCAACAACGACGTGATGCATGACCCACGCTCATTTATCACTACCGTTCCCCACATGAGCTTTGTCTGGGGGGATGAGAACGTTAACTTCCTGCGCGCGCGTTATAAAGCCCTGCAGCAAAGTTCGCTGTTCCGTGGCATGCGCTACTCCGAAGATCACGCCCAGATCAAAGAGTGGGCACCGCTGGTGATGGAAGGACGCGATCCAAACCAGAAAGTGGCGGCAACGCGTACCGAGATTGGGACTGACGTCAACTACGGCGAAATTACGCGCCAGCTGATCGCCTCGTTACAGAAAAAGCCTAACTTTGCGCTGCAACTCAGTACTGAAGTACGGGGTTTTAAGCGTAACGCTGATAACAGCTGGACCGTCACGGTTGCCGATCTGAAAAACAACGCAGCGGAACGCGACATCAAGGCGAAGTTTGTCTTTATTGGCGCCGGTGGCGCTGCGCTGAAACTGTTGCAGGAAACCGACATCCCGGAAGCGAAAGGCTACGGCGGATTCCCGGTTGGCGGACAGTTCCTGGTGGCGGAAAACCCGGATGTGGTGAATCGCCACCTGGCGAAAGTATACGGTCAGGCTTCTGTCGGTGCACCGCCGATGTCCGTACCGCACATTGACACCCGTATTCTGGATGGCAAACGCGTGGTGCTGTTTGGACCGTTTGCGACCTTCTCCACCAAGTTCCTGAAAAACGGTTCATTGTGGGATCTGCTGAGTTCTACCACCACTTCAAACGTTATGCCGATGATGAATGTGGGTCTGGATAATTTCGATCTGGTGAAATATCTGGTCAGCCAGGTCATGCTCAGCGACGACGACCGTTTTGCTGCGCTGCAGGAATACTACCCGCAGGCGAAGAAAGAAGACTGGCGTTTGTGGCAGGCGGGCCAGCGCGTGCAGATCATCAAAAGTGATGAAGACAAGGGCGGCGTGCTGCGTCTGGGGACCGAAGTGGTGAGCGACAAAGACGGTACAATTGCCGCACTGTTGGGTGCATCACCGGGCGCGTCAACGGCGGCACCGATCATGCTGCATCTGATGGAAAAAGTGTTTAAAGATAAAGTCGCCAGCCCGCAATGGCAGGCGAAGCTGAAAACGATTATTCCGTCTTACGGCACCAAGCTGAACGGTAACGTCGAGGCCACGGAACAAGAGCTGCAGTACACCAGTGGCGTTTTGGGTCTGAAATACGATAAACCGCAGGTGGCTGATGAAACGCCTCAACCGCAGTTAAAACCTCAGGCTCAACCGCAGCCAGAGCAGAAAGCGGTTGCGGATATCGCACTGTAATCGCATGGTTGCATGCCGGATGGCGCTACGCTTATCCGGCCTACAACACGCTATACGTAGGCCGGATAAGGCGGTACGCCGCCATCCGGCACATTCTCATTTATCGCGCGACTGCGTCCTGAATCTTCTCTTCTGCTTTCCAGATACGGTATTTTACTTCTACGTTTTCCGGGGTGTAGACCACAATCGGTAATTTGCTGTTGTAACGCAACATACCGTCGTCACCTAAATGAGCGGTAATAAACTTCTTCTCTTTCTTGCCGTCCGGGCAGGCCATCATGGTTGACACCGGAGAGGTAACTTTGTCGAATACGTAGTAGTCGTAACCCCAACCTTCCAGCGTTTTGCTGTCCAGTTCTCCGCCCAGGCGATGCTGGTTGCAGTCAACGTCCAGCGTTTGGCCGATCAGCAGTTCTACCTTTAGAGTAGATTCATCTTTCTCAGGAGTAAGCTGGATAACCTGGCGTTTCATCCCTTTGTCTGCTTTCGGATACGGGGCGACTTTTTCCAGCGGCTGAGCGGGAGTATCACTGGTTGCTGCCCATGCAGAGGTGCTGGCAAACGTGGCTAGCAGGATGGCAGGGACGATGGTCTTCATCTTATTGTTCACAGTGTTTCCTTTCTTCTGTCTTCTGAACGTGTTTGTCGCAGGTTAGCATATTCACATGCGCTATTAATCTAAATTTACTTATATTTAAGGTGTATTAATTGAATGTTTAATTATTAAGTAGAGGTATGTGCTAAGAATTATCCTATTTTTAAGATTATTCTCTTGTATATATATTCGCTATATAATTGTTTATATAGCTCATTGAAATGTGAGTAAAAGCGCGTTTTTTTATACCAACCCTACACTCTTTTGATCCGGCAACAGCATTTACCCCGATTGGGGTATGCACCTCTAACACATCCTGAAATATCTTACTGTTAAAAATAACTACTCATAAATAGTGCGGTTACTTATTGTCGTTCAACCCGCTCAGGGAGAGCGTCATTTATGGAAGGACAATGTCATGGTTGATTTATCCCGTCGAGGCATGTTGACAGGTAGCTGGCGTAACGCCAGTACGGGGATCCGTCCGCCGTGGAGCATGGAAGAATCTCACTTTCTGGCGCATTGCCTGCGTTGTGACGCCTGCGTCCAGGCGTGTGAAACCGGCATCCTGCAGCGAGGCCAGGGCGGTTTTCCGAGCGTAAATTTCAAACACGGCGAGTGCAGCTTTTGTTACGCCTGCGCAGAGGCCTGTCCCGAATCACTCTTTCTTCCGCGTCACACCAGGGCCTGGGATCTGAATGTTACGATCGGTGAAAACTGTCTCGCCAATCAATCTGTAGAGTGCCATCGCTGTCAGGATAGCTGTGAACCCATGGCCATTACCTTTCGCCCCACGCTGTCCGGTATATATCAGCCACAGCTCGACAATCAAGCCTGTAGCGGATGTGGTGCGTGTGTCGCGACCTGTCCGGTATCAGCCATTAATGCGGAGTACCACCATGGACACTAACTGGCAGGTTTGCAGCCTGGTCGTTCAGGCCAAAAGTCAGCACATCAACGATATCGCTACGCAGTTACGTACATTTCCAGGTTGTGAAGTTGCACTCAGCGATGTGGAAAGCGGCCAACTGATTGTGGTGGTAGAAGCAGAACACAGTGAAACACTAATGAAAACAATTGAGTCAGTGCGCAACGTTGCGGGCGTACTGGCGGTGTCGCTGGTTTATCACCAGCAGGATGAGCAAGGTGAGGAAACACCATGAAACTCAGTCGTCGTAGCTTTATGAAAGCTAACGCCGTTGCGGCCGCTGCGGCGGCTGCCGGGTTAAGCGTGCCGGGCGTTGCCCGCGCGGTAGTCGGTCAGCAAGAAGCGATCAAATGGGACAAAGCCCCGTGCCGTTTTTGCGGTACTGGCTGTGGCGTATTGGTTGGCACCCAGCAAGGCCGTGTTGTGGCATGCCAGGGTGACCCGGAAGCGCCGGTTAACCGTGGACTTAACTGTATTAAAGGGTATTTCCTACCCAAAATCATGTACGGAAAAGACCGTTTAACGCAGCCGATGCTGCGCATGAAGGACGGTAAATATCACAAAGAAGGCGAGTTCACCCCGATTAGCTGGGATCAGGCCTTTGATGTGATGGAAGAAAAATTCAAAACGTCGTTGAAAGAGAAAGGACCTGATGCCATCGGCATGTTTGGTTCCGGTCAGTGGACCATCTGGGAAGGCTACGCCGCCGCGAAGCTGTTCCAAGCTGGTTTCCGTACCAACAATATCGACCCCAACGCGCGTCACTGCCAGGCCTCC
>OJJJ01000358.1_pt1 | contig 24985 bp, 18 predicted proteins | sample 1596311 | NCBI WGS metagenome assembly OJJJ01 (sample SAMEA4350140, study PRJEB24818) | metagenome | biome: human; feature: gut; material: faeces | place: Denmark | collected 2013-09 | reverse complement strand
GATATCCGCCCACGCCACTAAGATATTCTTTAACGATTTTTAGTTTTAATTCAAAAGGATATTTTGCCATACAAATAACGACCCCCAAAAGTTAGATTTTTTGGTCTAACTTTTGGGGGTCGCTTCATAGACCGCTGTGTTCTAAGGGGACTCTTTATTTTATCGATCCCATGGACGAGCTACGCTTTTGGATAAAAAAACTCCTCAACAAGCAATAGCGCTTTGTTGAGGAGTTGATCGATAGCAATGATTAGAATTTTTTCGCAGCAGCTGCTACGCGTTCTAAACCTTCAGCAATGATTTCTGCTGTTTTAGAAGGATCTGCATTGTGGCCTTCAATGATTACTTCTTCTGTGATGTTCATGCCGAACATACCACCGAAAACTTTTTCCATAAAGGTTACAGCGTTTTCCATTGCGCTCATTTCGCCTGAGTAAACACCACCACGGGCATTCAATAGAACGATTTCTTTGTCTTTCAATAATTGGTTCATTGAACCATCTTCGTTATAAGAAAAAGTAAAGCCAGCTTGGAAGATATAGTCGATGAATGTGTGCAAGGCAGCAGGAATCGTTAAGTTCCACATTGGGAAAGCGAAAACGATGGTATCCGCTGCTGCGAATTTGTTCATCACGTCTTGACGGACAGTCATCAATTCTTGTTCTTCTTGGTTTAATTCTTGTTCTTGTGAAAGTTTGCCAAATGCTTCAAATAACGTTTGACCGATATAAGGCATTGGTTGTGCGTACACATCAAAGGTTACAACGTCCACATTGTTGGTATCAAGATTTTCAACGAAGGTATCAAACATTTTTGCAGATACTCCATCAGGACGGTTATTGGCTTTAACAACTAAAATATTTTTCATTTTTTTCCACCTTTACTTTAAGTAAGTTTTAATCACAAAACGTAGTATACTATAAAATAATTTTGCTTACAATAAATAAGTACACTTTTTTTAAAAAAGCTGGAATTTTACAGTTTTTTTCACACAGATTTGGTAAACTTTAGAGAAAACAGGAGGATTTCTATGAAAATATTCGTGGTCGAAGATGACAAATCGTTAGTCAAAATGATGGAAAACCAATTATCCCGCTATGCGTATCAAACCTTTGTTCCTGAAAATTTCGCTGCAGTTTTAGATGAATTCTTGATGATCCAACCTGATTTGGTTTTGTTGGATGTCAATCTACCTTATTATGATGGGTTTTATTGGTGCCAAAAAATCAGGGAACGTTCGTTGGTTCCAATTCTCTTCATCTCCGCCCGTGACGGCAATATGGACCAAGTGATGGCTCTAGAATATGGTGCTGATGATTATCTAGTCAAACCTTTTTCTTATGACTTGCTGCTGGCAAAAGTAAAAAGCCACATTCGCAGAGTCTACGGGGATTATGCACAGTCTGATCGGGCGAGAAGTTTGAAAGCCGGCGAATTGATCTACTATCCCGAAGCATTGAAGATGGTCTATCGTGAAGCCAGTGAATGGCTGACTGTTCGAGAAGGAGAATTATTGACCCTGTTAATGTCGGCACACCCAGAGATGGTCAAACGGGAACGGATCTTAAATCTATTATGGGATGATGAACGCTTCGTTGATGACAATACGCTTTCTGTCAATGTCGGCCGTTTGCGAAAAAAACTGGCGGCAATGGGCATCAATGATCCGATCCAAACGATTCGCGGAAAGGGCTACGCTTTATCAGTGATAGGTACGGAAGAATGAAAGCATATGCAAGTGTTCATTTACCTAAACTACTCGTTACCTTCTTAGCCATTTCATTGTTCGTTTTAGTGATTTGGTTGGATGGCTATCGAAATTACCTCGTAATTGGTTATGGTCTGCTTCTATTTGGGCTGTTCATTGTTCTTGTTTATTTGGTAGATTACCTTTCCAATACTGCGTTTTATCAGTATATCAAGCATGGAAGAGCGACACACCGAAGCAATGGCTACCTTTCCAAGCAATGGCGCAAGCAGTTCGATGCCCATGAACAGAAAGAGCAAGAGCGGCTGACAGAATTAGATCAGCACCATCAAAATCATATTCGTTTCATGAATATCTGGGTTCATCAAATGAAAACACCTGTCTCAGTTTTGGCGCTAATGGCTGAAAGTGAAGAAGTCGATAGCTATGATCTTTTGGCTGAAACAGATCGCTTAAAAAGTGGCTTGGCGACTGCGCTGAATTTTGTGCGCTTGGAAGATTTCACGGAGGACTTCGTTATCGAATCAGCCTCATTGTTGGAATTGTTAAAACACAGTATCGGTGACCAGAAGCGAAATTTTATTCGCAGTGAAGTCTATCCGAAGCTGATGAGTGAAGCAGATATCACGGTGACAACAGACAAAAAATGGCTAGGTATTTTGCTCTTTCAACTCATCAGCAACGCCATCAAGTACTCAAAGCCAGACAGTAAAGTCTATTTTGAGATCGATCCTTTTTCTAGAAGCTTAACGATCGCAGATGAAGGCTGCGGGATTGCAACAGCGGATCTCCCGCGAGTTTTCCGCCCCTTTTATACAGGTCAGAATGGGCGGCAAACAGGAGAGGCAACTGGGATCGGTCTTTATTTAGTTGAAACGATCAGTACGCAATTAGATATCGATGTGGCGCTTGCCTCTAAGGAGAATCAAGGCACGACAGTTACCTTAACATTTCGGAGGTGAAGGCTTTCTTACAATTTTGTAAGCTTTCTATCATGAAATCGATAACTGATTGCGGTGCCGCCTGCTAAACTGGTAGCAAAGGAGTGAAGATGATGGCTTTACTAGAATTGAAAAATGTATCGAAAACCTATACAGGGGAAGTGTCTGTTGAGGTTTTACAACAAATCGATCTCAAAGTGCCAGAAGGAGAATTTATCAGCATTATGGGTCCATCTGGCAGTGGCAAGACCACCATGCTGAATTTGGTGGCAACATTGGATAAACCGACTTCAGGTTCGGTGATCCTCAAGGGAGAGCAGCCACTAGAATTATCTAAGCAAAAACTCGCGGAGTTTCGTCGTCGGCAACTAGGCTTTGTTTTTCAAAACTACAATTTACTTTCGCCATTGAGCGTGCTTGAGAATGTGATTTTACCACTGACATTGGATCGGGTGGCAGTTCCTGAGATGAAAGAACGTTCGGAGCAGCTATTACGTGAACTTGGGATCTATGAGAAAAAAGACAAACGCATCTATCAGCTTTCCGGTGGAGAGCAGCAGCGAGTTGCGATTGCTAGAGCTTTGATCCATCAACCAGAATTGCTTTTAGCAGACGAACCGACGGGTAATCTTGATTCCAAGGCAGCACGAGATGTCATGGAAATACTAAGTCAGATGAACAAACAGCGAAAAGTCACCACTATGATGGTCACCCATGATCCGTATTCCGCCAGCTTTTCTGATCGGGTCGTTTTCATCAAAGACGGAAAGCTGTATAACGAAGTCTATCGTGGTGCTGATCAACAGCAATTTTATCAAAAAATTCTTGAAGTCCTAGCACATTTAGGAGGTCGCCGTCATGAATTTCAGACAGTTGATCATTCGTAATCTGCGGGGGAATTTTCGAACCTATGCAGCATACTTCGTCAGCAGCGCCTTTGCGGCGATGGTGTTTTATATCTTTAGTCTTTTGCTCTTTCATCCGCAATTGGAAGAAAACTTATCTAATAGCGATACAATTTCAAGCTTAGCTAAGGTTGGTCTATCCGTCGCACTCGTGGTGATCGCCTTACTGTCGCTGTTGTTTTTATGGTATACATTTGTGGTCTTTTTGAAACGACGCAAACGTGATCTGGCGATCTACTTGATTTTGGGGATCGAAGAAAAAGATCTGCGAAAGATTTTGTTTGTCGAAAATGCCCTTTTAGGAACATGTGCCACAGTATCTGGTATTGGGTTAGGGATTTTAGTGACGAAATTGTTGCTGCTGATTGCGCAAAATGTCATGTATCTAACAGAAGGACTGAAATTTATGGTTCCTCTGGAAGGTTTAGGATTGACCTTTGGGATCTATGTCTTTATTTTCCTCTTGATCTCCTTTTTCAGTACTCGGGCCTTGCAAGGAGAACAGATCATCTCATTGATCAAGGAAAATGAAAAACCACGTCCTGAGCCAAAAAGTCATTGGGCATTGGCATTTTCAGGAATTATATTATTGGTGGCGGGCTATGGATCGGTCTTTTATTTTAGCTACCAAACATACTCAATGCTGCCACTTATGCTAGGAGTCTTGTTGACTGTTGCAGGCACGATCTTGTCATTCCATCAGTTCAGCGTATTTCTATTGAAACGATTAAAAAAACGCCCGACCTTCTTACGTGGGACTCGGATGCTGACTATCAGCGAATGGATCTTTCGCATGCGAGACAATGCGGCGATGTACAGTCTGATCGCTATTAGTACCTCCGTGGCATTCGTTGGGATCTCCGTGATGCTGGCGATCGGCAGTTCTTCTTTTTCTTCAATCCAAGGAATCAGTGTAGCCTATGTGTTTCCGTGGTCTGGGCCAGAAGACCTCGATCATTCTGAGGGGAAAATGAATGAAATTAAAACTGCCATAGAAGAAAAAGGGTACTCACCTGTAACGGATAGTGTTTCCTTACTATGGGCCTATGCAAATCTTGATGAATCTGCAGTTATGAATGATTCATTTTATACGACGAATGGCTTTTCAATTATGCGAGAAAGTGACTATCAGAAAATGATGAAACAAATCGGTGAGGAAGCTGATTCCGTTGCAGATAATCAAATAATGACACTTAGTGCTAATTATTCACGTCGAAAACAGCTTCTAGAAGTCCCTGAGAACGAACGCACAAGTATCTATCCACTTGAATTAGGTTCAGAAACCGGTATAAAAAAGGATATTACGATTGTCCACAGCCCCTCAATGCTTTCTCTGAATCACTTTGGTTTGTCAGTTGTGACAGATAAGACCTTTGAGGAATGGCAAGCTCTCTTACAAGAATCTAACGATGATATGGAATCTGGTTTTATTTGGTTAGACTATCCAGAATGGGCTGAAACACCTGAATTGGTATCTGATTTCAATGGAAAGTTAGATAAAGAAAATGCCTTGATCGATCAGCAATACGAAGAACTCAGTCGGGAGTTTGAAGCCAAAGGTGACTATACAGATGAAGAGTGGTCAGAAGCGGCAAAAGACATTCCGATGCGTACGTCTTATACCTCGAAATACCAAGTTTTCCAAGAAAATCGTCAAGGAAATGGCATCATTTTAATGATCACGGTATTACTAGGTTCGGTTTTCTTTATTTTCTCCGCTTCGATTATCTATTTCCGTTTATTTGCAGATTTAGATAAAGATGGTGCGTATCATCGTTCCTTGCATATTTTAGGTGTGTCGCCGAAGGAGCGTCACAACGTTCTGAGACGCCAGCTGCAAGTGATGTACTTCTTGCCAACAGTTGTGGCAATGATCCATTTTGCGGTGGCAATGACCGCTTTGCGTATTTTAGTAGAATTGCCTGTTTGGCAATACTATGGTGTGATCGTTAGTCTCTTTTTGATTTTCCAAATCGTTTTTTACTTTGTTTGTCAGTATCGGTACTTCCAGCAAATTGATCGGATCGCCGATCCGACAGAGTGATTTATTTTTTAGCCAAATCCCTTTCAATCAACACAGATTGGGATTTGGTTTTTTTGTTTGCTGCATTGTTATTTTCTTTCACCAATGAAGCGTTTTAATTGTGTAAATCACCGAAAAGCCGATAAAATTAGTTAACACTGATTCTATTAGGCAGTCGCGGATACCCTGCAAGAATGTGGCAACTGGAAGTCTATTTTTCTCACCGTGAAACGAAAAGACAACTGTTAATGAAAATATTCATGTCGAGTACAGTAATTGCTGTGACCGATGGGTTTAGCTAAGCGATCACTTAAGGGAGGAAACCAATGATCAAACGTTTAGGAAAAGCATTTGCTGTCTTGCTGCTGTTGATTCCTGTTTTTGCTGGTATGCGGGTTGTTTATGGGGAAACCGATGTGGGTGCCAAGCTGATCACCAATGTATCGATCGTTAATAGCCACAACGAGGTCATCACAAGTATTGAAAAGGATGATTCCTTCAAAATAGATATGACCTGGAGTTTGGAGGACTTAGGTGATTTAAAAGCAGGTGACAAAGCGACCGTCACCTTGCCAGCTGAGATTGAAGGCGTTAATAATACGTATGCTTTATACGATGAAAATAACAACTTAGTGGTCAATGTTACCCAAGTTGGCAATCAGCTGACCTTTGTTTTCACGGAATTTGTCGAACAAAATACCAATGTACATGGGGACTTTTATTTTTGGACAAAGTTCAGTGATGACGTGATAGAAAACCAGATCAACAACATCAACTTTGAAACGGCAAATGGGACGCAATCGGTGCCTATTTTTATTCAAGCAGTGGATGATTCAGGGGAGGGTGCCTTACTCACCAAACAAGGGCTGTATTTAGGTACGCAAGAACCCAAACGGATCATTGATTGGCGAGTGTATATCAACTCGTTTGACACGGACCAAGTGACGATCAAAGATGGAACGTTTATTGACTTTTTAGGTCCTCATCAGACACTAGTCAGTACGAGTGCTCGAGTGGTCTATGGACCCAGCGTTTCCAACCCAACGTATGTCGAGCAAGTACCGATCGTTTTAAATAGTGACGGCTCCTTTGAAATTCCTTTGCGGGATACAGAGGAACGGATCTACATTACCTACAAAACAGAAACGGATGGTTCATTGGAACAATATACCAATCGGGGCATCCTTGATGCTTTGGTCAATGATGTGCCAAGAACAAGCAGTATTACTGGCTATACGCCACGCTATGGTGGCGGTGGTGGCGGAACCGGTGAACCAGGAGAGTCCAGTAGTACGGAACCAAGTAGTGAAAGCAGCACCAGCAGTAGCACGGAACCAAGTAGTGAAAGCAGCACTAGTAGCAGCACGGAACCAAGTAGCGAAAGCAGCACAAGTAGCAGCACGGAACCAAGTAGCGAAAGCAGCACAAGTAGCAGCACGGAACCAAGTACTGAAAGTAGCACCAGTAGCAGCACGGAACCAAGTAGCGAAAGCAGCACAAGTAGCAGTACGGAACCAAATAGCGAAAGCAGCACAAGTAGCAGCACGGAACCAAGTAGCGAAAGCAGTACAAGTAGCAGTGCGGAACCAAGTAGTGAAAGTAGCACCAGCAGTAGCACGGAACCAAGAAGTACAAGCAATACAGTGGAAGGTTTGCTAAATAATAGTGGGTCAAGTCACTCTTCCAGCTCGGCAAGAAGTGATGGTGCCAACCATAATAAGCAGAAGCTTCTCCCGCAGACGGATGAAGTCTTGAATGATCGGTTGATTTTCTTAGGGATAGTCATACTGTCTATCATTACCTATATGACGCTAAAAAAATCAATGGGGAAAAGTCCCTTCAACAGATAACAAAAGTCTACAACGGGCAAAAACAAACATTATTATCCAATGGGGACTTGGGTTAGCAGAAAACAGAATAAAAAGTAGCGACAAAACCGTTCATGTGTTTTGATCGACTGATTCAGTAAAATTTAGTTTTTTTTGCTGAAAGAGGTCATCAAGGGCATTATCGGTTTTTTTTTGCTATTTTCTCGATGGGTTGACCTACCGTTTTTACGCTTGTAGCCCGTCGATTACAGAAAAAATTTGGCTGTTTTGGAATTCATAAAATGGTTTCTGTAACATTTATCAAGCAGAAACGATGCGGATAACTATCTCACATACCCTTTTTATTCGCGAAGAATATTTGTATTCTTAGAGCAAGTTAATGATCATAAACCGCTTCCATACGCTGACGCTTTTTCGACATATGACTGGAAATGTGCGAGAAATATCAGAAGTTCCCTTAGTCTAGTTAGTGTTTCGGACCCTTTTTTCTAGAAACTGATTTTTGTTTCGATTGCTCGAAAAATGAGCAGAATTCTTCAAAAACATTTACTGACCAATGAATTGTGATTTTGTTAACAAGAATGAGCGAAGAAGGGTTTAGTGGTATGCACAAGAAGCAATTTATAAAAACCTAAAGCGTTTTGATTACGAAGCAAGTTTTTCTTCAAACTGAACAAACCAAAAATAATAGAGAAGGTGGAATGAATATGAGTAAAAATGGTTCTCCAAAAGTGACAAAGATGCAGGTGTTTCCGATTGCTGGGTATGACAGTCCGACCCTTACCTTAAGCGGGTGTCATGCACCTTATTTTACGAGGAATATTGTTGTATTAGAAGACGAAACTGGGAATAGAGGCATTGGTGAGATCCATGGCGGTGAAGACATCACCAAAATGCTGGAGAGTTACATTCCTTTTGTCGTGGGTCAAGAAATTGCCAATTATCGTAATGTGATTACAACGATTCGCAAAAATGCAGCGGCGATGAAAGGAAATGATGGGGAAGGACTTCAAGGGTTGGATTTAAAAAATCTGAAATTTGTCGTCCAAGCGGAGGCAGCGGTTGAATGTGCGATGCTGGATCTGCTTGGCAAGTTTCTAAATAAACCGATGTGTGCATTATTAGGTGATGGTCAGCAGCGTAATGAAGTTGAAGTGTTGGGGTATTTGTTTTATATCGCCGATGCAGGGAAAACCGATCTGCCTTATCGCATAGAGGAAGAGCCAAAAGATGAGTGGGAGCGCATTAGAAGACAGGAAACCTTAACACCAGAGGGAATGGTGCAGCAAGCAAAAGCACTTGAGGCACGCTATGGGTTCAAAAATTTCAAAGTCAAAGGTGGCGTGCTGAAGGGAACAGAGGAAATGGAAGCAGTAGTTGCTTTACATGAGGCGTTTCCAGAAGCGCGAATCAATATTGATCCTAATGGTGCTTGGTCGTTAGCAGAGGCAATCGAGCTTTGCAAAGACAAATTAGACACGATTTCTTATGTGGAGGATCCATGTGGTCCTGAAGCAGGTTTTTCAAGTCGTGAGATCATGAATGAATTCAAAACAGCCACGAGACATCAAGTGGCAACAAATATGATTGCGACCAACTGGCGACAATTTTATCATGCATTAAATTCAAAAGCAGTAGATATCGTTTTGGCTGATCCGCATTTCTGGACATTAAACGGAAGTGTTCGCATGGCCCAAATCTTGAATGACTGGGGATTGACTTGGGGTTCTCACTCAAATAACCATTTTGATATTACGTTGGCAACGTTCGCACAGTGTGCCGCAGCTGCACCAGGAAATATTACACCAATCGATACACACTGGATTTGGCAGGATGGACAAGAACTTTGCGATGACACTGTCTTGATTCAAGATGGCGTGATCAAAATCACCGATAAACCTGGCCTAGGTATTGAAATCAATATGGAGAAATTGCTGGAAGCACATCAATTGTACCAGTCAATGGACCCCAAATACCGTGATCGTGATGATTCAATTGCGATGCAATACTTTATTGAAGATTGGCAGTTTGACTCAAAAAAACCTTGCTTTGTGCGCTAAAGGTATTTATTGAAGGACTACTTGATGTCAGAGATATAGCTGAAATTTTTGATTGAAGTTTCGGCTATATTCCTCTTTGACTGATCTATTATTCGGAGGGATATAAAAAATGAGCTATTTAGCTATTCTTGGCTTTGTCATGATGACATTGATCACGGGGTTATTACTAAGAAATAAAATTAATATACTTGTCTGTTTTGCATTGATACCTGTCGCATTTTCTTTCTTAAGCGGGGCAAGCTGGACAGCGACGGAAGGATATATCGCTGACGGTCTTGATATGACACGAGACATCTTTTTGATGATCATGTTTTCATTACCTTATTTTTCTCTGATATCTGATGCAGCAGTCTTCGATATTATGGTATTCAAGTTTTTGAAAAAAGTAAAAATCAAAGCGCCGATTCTCTGCAGCTTGACTGTGTTTATTTCGGTGATCACCACATTAGATGGAAGTGTCATGTCGACCTATCTAATTGCGATCCCGTTGTTTTTGCCGCTATTTAAGAAGTTGAAAATCGATCCGGTGATACTCGTCTTTCTTTGCTCAGTCGGTATCATGTTAGGATCGATCACACCATGGAACGCACGGATCTTACGAGCTGCAAGTCTGCTTCCAGATGTACCTAATGCACCGATGACCTTATTTACCACCTTGCTACCTGTTTGGATCACTGTCTTTATCGGAACGATGATCCTTGGTTATTTCTTAGGTCTAGGTGTCCACAAAAAGCATATGGCAAATGGAGAAAAATTTGAAGGGATCGCTGATTCATTAGCGAAAGAGCAAAACTATGGACCGCTTGCTCGTCCCAAGCTATTTTGGTTCAATCTGATCTTGACCATCCTCTTAGTGATCGCTTTGTCGTTTTCAAACCTGCCTTCTTACTATATTTTCGCAGCTGGTTTGATCATCGCTTTATGCGTGAACTATCCAGACTTCAAAGATCAAAATCAATTGATCAGTAAATATGCTTCAAAAACATATCCGATTGCGCCCATCGTTTTGCTTTCTGGGGTTGTCGTAGGGATCTTGCAAGGAACGGGCATGATGGATGCGATGGTTCAAGTTCTCGTGAATATTATTCCCGCAGCTGTTGGTCCCTATGTTCATATTGCGATCGCTATCTTTAGCACGCCATTGATGCTGTTGTTTACCAACGATACTTGTTTTTTTGCGCTCATTCCGATCATTGCAGCTTTAGCAGGAGAATATGGTGTTGCTCCAGATATTGTTGCCTTGACATTATTCTTTAATATTGGTGCGTTTGCTTCACTGATTGCCCAACCACAAATCATCATGGCTTGTGATTTAGGGGAAACCAATGTACGAAAATTCTTGCGTTATTCCTTCTTTAAATTCTGGGGAATCAGCTTGGCATGGACGCTAGTAGGGATCGTATTGGGGATCTTTATTTAAAAATGTTCTTTAGCACATAAATTCACTGTTTTTCGACGAAAAGTCTGCACTCGATACTCTGTATTCTTTTTTGGGGAAACAGTATATTAAAAACTATCAATTTGACTAGGAGAGATTTTGATGATTCCAAAAATCGTAAAAATGGAAGTTGTCCCTGTAGCAGGACATGACAGTATGCTATTAAATCTAAGTGGAGCCCATAGCCCTTTCTTTACTAGAAATATCGTTATTTTAACTGATGACACAGGTAATACAGGTTTAGGAGAAGTGCCAGGTGGTGAGAAAATTCGTCAGACATTGGAAGACTGCCGTGAATTAGTTGTGGGTCGGACTTTGGGCGAATACAAAAACATCGTAAAAGAGATTCACGAACGTTATGCGCAGTTGGATGCTGGTGGGCGCGGGAACCAAACATTTGATTTACGAACGACGGTTCATGTTATGACTGCTGTTGAAGCGCCATTGTTGGATTTACTAGGACAGCACATGCAGGTGCCCGTTGCCGCTTTGTTAGGTGAAGGACAAGTGCGCGAATCAGTGAAGTTTTTAGGTTATCTGTTTTATGTAGCAGATCGCAACAAAACAGACTTGCCTTATGCTTCTGACAATACGCTCGATGATTCATGGGGAGCACTACGTCGTGAAGAAGCGATGACCCCAGAAGCAATCGTCAAGTTAGCGAAAGCTGCCTATGAGCGCTATGGTTTTGAGGACTTTAAATTAAAAGGCGGCGTGTTATCAGGGCAAGAAGAAGTACAAACCGTCAAAGCGTTGAAAAAAGAATTTCCCAATGCTCGGATTACCCTTGATCCGAATGGCGGATGGTTACTAGATGATGCAATTGCGCTTTGCAAAGACCTTCACGGCGTATTAGCGTATGTAGAAGATCCTTGTGGTGCAGAAGGTCGCTTCTCTGGTAGAGAAACGATGGCAGAATTCCGCCGAAAAACAGGATTGCCGACGGCGACGAATATGGTAGCAACGGATTGGCGAGAAATGAAAGCAGCGATTCGCTTAGATAGTGTGACGATTCCGCTGGCAGATCCGCATTTTTGGACGATGCAAGGCAGTGTACGTGTGGCGCAGTTATGTCATGACTTAGATTTGACTTGGGGTGTGCATTCCAATAATCATTTTGATATTTCTTTGGCGATGGTCGCTCATACTGCAGCGGCAGCACCTGGGGAAGTAAATGCCGCAGATACCCACTGGATTTGGCAAGATGGCGAAGGCTTGACCAAAAATCCGCATCAAATCAAAAACGGTGAAATTACCATTCCAAGAAATTCCCATGGCCTTGGGCTGGAACTTGACCGAGAAAAGCTAGATGCGGCGCATCAACTGTATTTAAAAGAAGGCTTAGGGGCGCGCAATGATGCGATTGCCATGCAGTACTTGATTCCTGGCTGGACATTTGACAATAAGAAACCAGCTTTAGTCAGAGAGTAATCGAGAGAATACAAATTAATCGAAGCTTTGAGTGAGAGGATTGACCATAATGGAAAAAGAAAAGATTAAAGGGATCATTGTTCCTTTACTCACGCCAGTGAATGAAGAAGAAATGATTTGCGAAACTAAGTTGCGAAAGATCGTACGGCATGTGATCGATCATGGTGTTCATGGCATTTTGGCTTTTGGCAGTAATAGTGAGTTTTATATGTTCGAACATGATGAAATGCTTGCAGCAACAGAAATCATTTTAGATGAAGCCGCTGGAAAAGTACCTGTTTTCTTTGGGATGGGCCCAATACGTACGAAACATGCGGTGGCACTTGCCAAACGGGCAGCAAAATTGCCGATCGCTGGTATTTCCGTTTTACACCCAATGTTCATCAAACCCACAGAAGAAGCACTGTACAATCATTTTAAAGCAATCGCAGACGCGGTTTCCGATACGATGGTGCTTTTGTATAACAATCCAGCAAGAGCTGGGTATTCGTTGAGTCAACCATTGATCGAAAAGCTGGCGCATACCGTTGAGAATATCGTAGGGATCAAAGATTCAAGCGGAGATTTGACCTTCCTAAGCGAATTGGTTCGACGGAATGCTGATGTTGGCTTTCGGGTGATTGCAGGAAAAGATACCATTGTTTATCCTTCACTCTGTGTGGGAGCAGTCGGCGGTGTGTGTTCAACGGCAAATATTTATCCTGAATTGGTTTGCGGTATTTATGACCAGTACGTATCTGGTGATTTTCAAGGCGCGCTAAAGAACCAATTTACCCTGAACCCGATCCGTTTATCGCAAGATGCAGCAAGTTTCCCTTCAGCTACCAAAGATATGGCAAACTTGATGGGCTTGAATGTGGGACCTTCGATCTTGCCGACGGAAGCAAGTAAGGGCGTTGTCTTAGACAAGATGATTGATGAAATGAAGAAGGCGGGTTTCTTATAATCAAGCCTAACTATAGAAAAGGGGGTGGATTCATGGAAGAACAGCGAATTGTGATTGCAGCAGATTCTTTCAAAGGAAGTGCCTCCAGTAAAGATATCTCAATGTGGTTAGAAAAAGGGATTCGTCGGGTTTTGCCCCATAGTCCTATCGATAAATTTTCAGTCGCCGATGGTGGAGAAGGCACAGTCGAAGCTTTAGTTGATGCCTTGGCAGGAAAACGAAAAAGGATAACTGTTCAAAATCCATTGGGAAATCCTGTGAAGGCGCAATATGGTGTTTTACCTAATCAAATCGTCGTATTAGAAATGGCAGAAGCAAGTGGGATTACTTTAATCGAGCAAAATGCTGAGAATGCCTTAAACGCTTCGACTTACGGGGTAGGGGAGTTGCTTTTGGCTGCCCTCGATGAAGGCGCAAAAGAGATCTACCTTGGCATAGGCGGCAGTGCAACGAGTGATGGCGGGACTGGAATGGCAAAAGCATTAGGAGTCTCCTTTTACGACGATCAAGGAAAGGACATCCCGAGAGGATTAGCTGGATTAGCAAAGCTTGCTTCGATAGATATTTCTAAAATCGATCCACGATTAAAGGATGTAAAAATCAATATTTTATCGGATGTAACGAATCCGTTAGTCGGTGAAAAAGGTGCCATTGCTATCTATGGTCCTCAAAAAGGCATTCCGATTGACCAAACGAAAACCTATGATCAGTGGATGAAACATTATGCCTCTGTGATCAAAAAAGAGATGCAGATTGATATTGCTGACGCACCAGGTGCAGGGGCAGCAGGCGGTCTAGGGGCTGCATTGCAAGTGTTTTGCCAAGCCAAAACGTGCAACGGTATTGAAACGATCTTAGATTTAGTAGAAATTGAAAAGAAAATTGCCCAAGCTGCTCTCGTCATAACTGGCGAAGGCAAGCTTGACCAGCAATCGCTGAACGGCAAAGTTCCTGTGGGGATTGCCGAGCTAGCCAAAAAGCACCATAAACCGGTGATTGCTGTGGTCGGTAGTCGGGAGAAAGAGGTTTCGGCAGCTTATGCCGCTGGAATTGACCTTATTTTGCCAATTATCCATCGACCAATGAGTTTGCAAGAAGCAATGACACAAGTAGAGGAAAATGTGGTGATCGCTGGAGAAACCGCGATCCGAGCATATTTATTAAATCAACGAAAGTAGGAGATGGTATTGATGAAAGTAGGATTTGTCGGTTTAGGAATCATGGGAAAACCAATGGTGAAAAATATAGTAAAGAATGGCTATGAGGTTATTGTGTTTGATTTTAACCAATCCGCAATCGATGAAGTTGTTTCAGCTGGTGCACATGCAGCCGAGTCAGGCGCCAAGGTGGCAGAAGCAGCAGAAGTGATCATTACGATGCTGCCGAATTCTCCAAACGTAGAAGCGGCACTATTCAATCCTGGAGGGATCGCTGAAGGCTTGTCAGCTGGTAAAACAGTCATTGATATGAGTTCAATTGCGCCAAAAGCCAGCCAAGACTTTGCGGCTCGTTTGAAAGAACAAGGAGTCCATTTTATTGATGCGCCTGTCTCTGGTGGAGAACCAAAAGCCATTGATGGGACGATCGCGGTAATGGTTGGCGGAGAAAAAGCAGTTTTTGAGAAATATGAAGCTTTATTGAAGACGATGGCTTCTTCTGTGACACGAGTCGGTGAAGTAGGAGCTGGAAATATTACGAAACTTGCCAATCAAATGATTGTAGCAATCAACATCGCAGCTATTTCTGAAGCTTATTGTCTAGCCAAAAAAGCAGGTGTTTCTCCTGAAGCAGTTTATCAAGCCATTCGGACAGGTTTGGCAGGAAGCACAGTCATGGATCAAAAATCAGAAAAGATTTTTTCTGGTAACTTCGATCCTGGTTTCCGTATCGAATTGCATATCAAGGACTTGCAAAATGCATTAGACACCTCACATGATAGTAATGTTTCTACACCATTTACAGCATCTGCAATGGAGATTATGCAATCATTGAAAGCCTACGGATTAGAAAAAAGGGATCATTCTGCAATCGCAAACTATTATGAAACGATCAATGATTTAAAATTGCAAGGTTAACAGTAACAAATCGAGGTCATTTGTTTTCTTTTTCATTGAAAAGAGAGCACAAACTGCTCACAACTAAAAGACATAATAAAAGAGCGTTTCTTCTCAGAGGAACGCTCTTTTTGTTGCGTGTATTGAAACTCAAAAATACAGTGTAAAAACAATTTTGCGTCCACTGGAAGACAGAAAACAGGGAAACGTTGCTGGTGCTATGAGTTAGGCTGTTGATGGATGCTCAGGCTGATTGGAAACAGATGACTTGAACAAGAAATGATACCATCGATTTTAAATGCGAAGTTTGTTACGCTGAAGCATTTGCTTGTTCAACAAATCATCTCTCTAGATTAGACAAGCGATAACTCATAAAAGCAGCCGACAACACAGTAAAATCACTCAAATTACGTGGATTGTAGCCCGTCTTTTCCGTGATGCGATTCAGTTTGTTTTGAAAAGTATTCTTGTGTAAAAAAAGTGCCTCGGCACACTTCATAATACTACCATTGTAGCGTTTATACGTTTCAAAGATCAATTGGAACTGCTCAATCTCCTCAACTGTCAGACTGCCAAGCACTTTCTTTTGCAATTGTTTATTATCTTCTGCAGAAATCCCGACAAAGAGCAACCCATAATCCATTTCTTGATAAGAAGAGATGGTCGCACTTTTTTGATTGATCAACCAATTGACGGTTTTTTGCGCCTTTTCATAACTAGACCAATACTCATCGGTGGTTTCTGCTAAACCGCCGATCCCAAAGGACATTTGACGATCAAAACGCTTAGAAATATCCTTTTGCATTTGCATCAGTAGGGGGATCAGCGAAGCTTCTTCCTGCTTTTCGAAAAACAGGCAAATTTCTTGATTGATCAGCGAGAAGAAACTACCTGGAAAAATGTGCAAGTGCGATTGGATGGTATGGAGCAGTTTTTCATAATTCAGATTATTTTTTTCTCTAGTAAAAAGGAATTTCCCTATCACGAGGATGCGCGGTCGTTCCAAATCAATGTCCAAGAGCGAGGCTAAATAAGCCACCAAGCTATCATCTCTTTGAGGAGCGATCAGCATCGTAGCTAGACTGTGGTAGTTTTGCCGTTGATGGAAATTTGTCAATTGAATCCAGTTTTCTCGGATCAAAATCTCCGTCATTTTTTTGATAATATTCCCCAAAGGTTCTACCTTTGTACGCTCGCCAGTAATTCCAATAATTGCTACAACGGATTGATTAAAAAGGACCGGGATATTGATTCCTTTTTTTGCTCCTTTAAACTGATTGTCATGTTCAATCGTTAATGTCTGTTGATTTTTGGCTGCTAAACGGGCGCCTTCATGACTGGTACCAATCCGCACGGTATCTGTACTAGCTATGATCGTACCCGAGGTATCAAAAAGATTGATTTCATGGTTGATGATATCTTTTAAGCTTTTAACAATCAATTTTGCTACTTTTGGCTCTAATTCCATCGATCACGTACTCCTAAAGATTGATTTGCTTATACTTGAATTTTAGCACAAAAATGGTCATATATTATATATAATATATATTTAAATGATAAATATTAAACTGTTTTGTTGGCGGAGGTAAAAGTTCGAGAGAGTTTCAAATGCGGAAGAGGGTGGTAAATATCTTTTCTATGTATAATACTCGAAATTAAAGATGCCATTTTATGGCCACTTTCCTTTTTTTTTCGGCGCATGTTTTCTCTGAGAATTTATTATAATTTCCTTATCAAGTTATCTTGAAATATTCATTTAGGAAGTGAGGAAATGAGAAAACTGGTTGGAATTGTGTTGATTTTGCTGTTAGCGGGATTATTGCTGCTGGTGTTTGGTTTCGATCATTCTTCAGCAAAAGAACGAGCCGGAGGGAATTTATCGTTTTCTGTCCAAACGAATCGAGTGATCTATGATGAAACCTTGAAAGTCATTACGATCCCGGTACGGCCGAACAAAACGCTGACTTCACAAAACGTTTGTATCCGTTTAACTTATGGTTGGGATGGCAATGGACACAGTGAAAAGGTGATTGGTGAAACGTATCTAACAAATGTCGATTGGTTTTCAGGTGTTGAAAACTACTTAAGGATCTATGCTGAGATGGCCATCGATGAGATCAAAAGTGTGGATAAAGTAGATTTAGTTGTGATTTATGACGGTGAAACAACGATTACTGAAAACTTGAAGCCTAGTCAATGGCAGGTAATAACACCCCCGAGCTCTAGTGAGACCACGAACTCTGAGATAAGCGCAAGCTCTAAGGTGTCTGAAGAAACAAGCTCTTCCTTTAGTAGTATCGAACCAAAATTTAGCGACTCTCAATCGACGGATCCAAGGACTTCTACTACGGAAAACACAAGTCAGGATTCTCAAAGTATCGAAAGTAGTCACAATGCAAGTGAGTCAGAAAACTTCAACACCCAACCAGTTAGTGAGAGTGAATCGACTCAGATAACTAGGAGTCGAGAAACCACCGCAACAACAGGAACAACGACCGTTAGTGAAGCGGCATCTGAGAATCTTTCAGATTCAGAAACGAAACCAAACAAATTAGCGCCGAACCAAAGTCAGTCAAGCAAGCGAAGTGTTTCCTCCAATGATCCCGCAGGCAAACAACTCGCTAAAGCATCGTCTTCAGTGAAAATGGAACAGGAACAACGTACGGAGACAAGCAGTGCTAAGGAGGTCAATGGAGCCTTACTACCGAAAACCGGCAGCAAAAATACGAGTATTCGCTATTTACTCTTTGGTCTAGGCGTGGTTATCCTTACTGTCTTCCTTTACTGGCTGAATCGAAAGTTATTTTCTGATGAGAGACAGTAAAGAAAAAAGCCGAGGATAATGAGAGAATTGATAACCCACGATTGGAATTTTCTTCCCCAGAAAGCACAATCACGTTTTGTTTTACCGTTTTTAACAAAAAGTCTGACGATCGTTTTGAGGCGTCAGACTTTTTTTATGAAAATATACAGATAACGAAAGGAAAATTTGTTAAAAGTGATTTGACAGAAAAGAGCGCACGGTGGTACGATCACCAAACATTGACAGTTTACAATTTTGTAAGATGACAAATTTAAGGTAAAAACAGCGTTTGCTGATTATACAAGCGAGGGAAATTTCATGTTACAGGCACTTTTGGATACGACAGAAAAACAAATTTATGCGTTTCTAAGTTATTGTTACGAAACGAACAAGAAAGACTATACAATGAAAGAGCTCTCAAGTGTTTTCGATAGGAAAACCAACAAAATGCAGTCGATCGTTCAGCAAGTAGAGGTGTTTCGTGCACGCTATCCTCAGTTTACTTTGACCTATGATCGGTTGGAAAAAGAAGTGTCGATTACTTTTTCTCCACGATTTCTATTGAGCCAAGCCTATAGTGTATTGTTGCAGGAAACCGTTGGGTTTATCTTGCTGGATGCACTCTTTCAGGGGGATTATCATTCCCTTGAACAACTCAGTCACAAAACCTTTAGCAGTCCCCGCACGATTCAACGAAAATTGCAGGAGTTAAATCATGTTTTGGCGAATTATCATTTGTCCTATAGTTTAAAAAAGGGTGATCCTTTGGCAGGTGCTGAATATGCGATCCGCTATTTTTATCATCTTACCTATTGGCAAATTTTTGATGAGAAGGACTCACAAGTCTTGGCATCGATCAAGGAGAAAGAGCAGGCTGAAGCGTTGTTTGAAACCCATGCTTCTTATATGAGAAAAATCGATATCGATAAATTTCTTCATCTATTCGCTATCTCCGTGCAAAGAATCCATCAAAAGCATCCGCTTTCGTTTTTACCAAACGAAGTACTAACCTTTGAGCACCCATTAATTGAAAAAAATCAGTTTGATCAGGTCTTTTTGAACCCACTGTTTAACAGGAATCATCTGCCGTTTTCTGAAATTTCGGAGGTTGAACGCAGCTTCTTGTATTATATGTTTGGGGTAATGAACACCTATCTTGAGGAGGATCTCGATGCTGCTAACATCTCGTGGCTGACTCAACCACAGTACCAGCAAGAAGCGCAGCTCGTTGAAAAACTAGCCGTGTATTTTCGGTTGACGTTTACAGAAGCCGAAAAAAACTATTTACTGGTTAATCTGGTAATGATCCATTCCGCCTCTGGCTGTTTTGGTACGCGACAAAAAAGCGATAGTTTTGGCAAAACAACCGACGAGCAAGAGCTGCAAGCAGCTTTTCCGGTGCTTTATCCAACCATGAAACGTTTTTTTTTTGAAGCGACTGTTTCTTTACCAGAGTTGCGTAGATTACTGCAAATGAATGATCGCTTGATTTTCCAATACTGTATGTTACTGAGAGTTATTTTTATAAAATATGAACAGCCGGTCACGTTCTCGATCCATTCGAAATACGGAAAAACGCAAGAGCTTTGGATCAAGAACCGCTTGATGAATGCCACGCATCGAGCAATGGCTCATTATTCGCTGTCTCAAAAACCAGATTTGGTGATCAGCGATTATCCGATCCATCAGGAATTTCCTGAGGAAGAACAGCCGTACCTCTTTTATTGGAATGGTCACCCAAGCGCAAAGGAGTGGAAACAGCTCAAGCAAGTGATCAAACAGATCAGAAGTGCCAAGAACAAGGCAGCGTTCGCCCAGCTGGCATTCACCCAAACGGAGTGAGCCCGCTATAAGATCGAGCAAATAGAACTTATAATTTTGCCAAGCTTTTGACCAGCAGCAATAGGGCAAACGTGAAAAGCATCAGTGATAAACGAAGTTGTCAAGAAGCAAAAACAGGAGCATCGATGTTCCTTTTTCGCTTCTTGACTTTTTTTTACAGAGATGGCATGGTATACATATTATCATAACGTTTTTTATTTAAAATCGTTGCAGAAATGGTGTTAGGAAGAAGGGGTAACTTTGACAGAAGTATTAGCACTGCAAAATATTTCCAAATTGATTGGAACCAAACGAATCATTGATGATGTTTCCTTTGTGGTGGACCAAGGACAAGTCGTTGGTTTATTAGGGCCCAATGGGGCTGGGAAGACGACGATCATCCGAATGATCGTTGGCTTGATGAAGCACAACACAGGATCGATTGCCATTATGGGAAATTTATTGGATTCTTCTTTTAAACCAGCGATTGCCTCAGTCGGAGCGATCGTTGAGAATCCTGAGTTTTATAATTATATGACCGGTTATGAGAATTTGATGCAGTATCAGCGTATGGCGAAGAAAAAAGGCACAGCCTCTGAGCTAGAAGCCCTGATCCGTCAGGTGCATTTAGAAGGACATATCCATCAAAAAGTCAAAACCTATTCATTAGGGATGCGTCAGCGTTTAGGTGTTGCCCAGGCGCTGATCCATCAACCAGATCTATTAGTTTTAGATGAGCCGATGAATGGTCTGGATCCTAAAGGCATGCGGGAGTTTCGGGAAATGATTCTTTCTTTGCGAGCAAAAGGGGTCTCTGTTTTAGTTTCCAGTCATCAGTTAAGCGACATCGAGCAAATTGCGGATCATTTGATCGTGGTGCAAAAAGGAAAAGTCACCCATCAAGTAGCAATGGCAGAGTTGAAAGCAGAGAAAAATGTGTTGATCATCAAAACCGATGATAACTTGCAAACAGAAGCGCTGTTAAAAGCTTCCTTTGACGTCGAGGTCTTGCATGTAGAAGACGAATTGCACGTCACGCTGCAAACAGATCAGCGTTCTGAAATCGCTGCAGCGATCGTGACGGCGGGTATCGGCTTAAAAGAACTACGGACAAAGCAATCTTCTTTAGAAGATACATTCTTGGCTTGGACCGAAGAAGGAGGTTTGTAAGCATGCTGACATTGATTAAAAATGAATGGATCAAATTAACCAAAAAACGTTCTACTTGGATCATGCTGCTTTTATTGGTTTTAATGACTTTTGGGTTGACCTATGTGGTTCGCTTAGGTAGTCCAGAAATTGGTGCCAATGATTTGTTTGCTTCTTTGAGCGACATGACTTCGTTCTTAAACTTATTTGTAGTGATTGTGGCAGCTTCTTCAGTGGCGGAAGAGTTCAGTCGTGGAACGATCAAGTTCTTATTGATTCGGCCTTTTTCCAGAAGCCAAATCTTAGCAGCAAAAGCCATCAACACGTTTTTATTTGCGCTTTTAGGGACTGCTGTTTTACTAATCAGTAGTTTAGCAGCCGCCAATTTATTTTTAGCAGCTGAATCACCTTTTGCTGCTACTGGTTACAACGGGCTAGCGGCGATTCTCGTTGCCCTTGTTTTTGCGGGAACCAACTTGCTATTGATTGTCTTTTATATTGCATTGACCATCTTTATCTCAGCCGTCATTCGCTCTCAAAGCCTGGCAGTAGGCTTAGGCTTGGGTATGTTGTTTGGAAGCAGCATCATCAACTCGATCATGCTTTTTGCGCAAGAAAAATACCCATGGCTGAAGTGGAATCCATTTAATTTTATGAATATCAAAGAGCAGATACCGAGTGTATTAAATAGTCCTGACATGCAGATGACTGCTTTTGATCCGGGATTGGGCTATTGGGAAATGGCGATCGGGATCCTTGTTTACAGTGTTTTAATCTACCTTTTAACAAATTGGTTATTCAACAAAAGAGATGTCGCATTAAGTTGAGGAAACGAGTGAAAGTTTTTGGATAAATCCAGCTTTCACTCTTTCTTTTTGTGTTTTTTTCTAGTAAAATGATTCATTGAGAGTACAAGAGAAAGGAGAGTTTTCGAATGGTTAGTGTAGGAATCGTAATCGTGATCGCTGTTGTTGCAGCATTACTAGGCGCTGTCGGCGGCTTCTTTTTGGCGCGTAAATATATGCAAGATTATCTAAAGAAAAATCCTCCCGTTAATGAGGATATGCTTCGCTCGATGATGATGTCAATGGGTCAAAAACCTTCTGAGAAAAAAATTCGTCAGATGATGCAGCAAATGAAAAACCAAAAGTAGGTTTTTTCTAAAAAGCGGGCTGATTTTATCAGCTCGCTTTTTATTGCGGCAAAACGCAGCAACGAATAAAAAATATCCCCAGGCTACTTTATTTATTTCTGTTCTGTAAATAGCGGGGGAGTAAATGTAACTGAATCCAATGAATATTCGGAAAAATCGCAAAATTTAGGCAACAGGTCATAAAGAAATGGAGAGTGTTATGTCAATATTTAGGAAGTTAGGTTGGTTTTTTAAACAAGAAAAGAAACATTATTTGTTAGGCGTAGGCTCTTTAGTCTTGGTCGCCTTGGTACAGTTGGCACCTCCGAAAGTTATCGGGATCATCATCGATGAGATTGCGGAAAAAGAGATCTCGATGCAGACGATCTTTTTTTGGGTCATGATCTTGATTGCTTCAGCCATCGCTCAATACGTGTTTCGTTTTGTCTGGCGAACGCATATCTGGGGCAGTGCCGCTCGGCTAGAAAAAACGTTACGCAGACAGCTATTTGCACATTTTACAAGGATGGATCAGTTGTTTTATCAAAAGCATCGGACAGGTGATTTGATGGCCCATGCCACCAATGACTTGAATGCCATCCAAAATGTGGCAGGGGCAGGGATCTTGACCTTTGCCGATTCCTTCATCTCGGGAGGGGCAACCATCATTGCGATGGTTCTCTTTATCGACTGGCGGTTAACGATCATTGCTCTATTGCCGCTGCCTTTCTTAGCAGTCATGGCACGGGTTCTTGGCAGCAAATTGCATGATGCGTTTCGTGACTCGCAAGAAGCCTTTTCTTCCATCAACGACAAAGCCCAAGAAAGTATTACTGGGATGAAAGTCATCAAAACCTTTGGACAGGAAAAAGAGGACATCGCTGATTTTCAAACCAAAATCGACCATGCCATCATCAAAAACCGCAAAGTCAATTTTCTGGATGCCTTGTTTGATCCGTTTATTACGATCATTATCGGAATCTCCTATGTGCTGACGATCATCGTTGGCGGCAATTATGTTATGGACGGTACCATCTCGATCGGTCAATTGGTATCCTTCATCAGTTATATCGGTATGTTAGTTTGGCCGATGTTTGCCATCGGACGTCTGTTTAATGTGCTGGAACGAGGCAATGCTAGTTATGATCGGGTTGCCGAATTGTTGGCGGCAAAGACCCATATTATTGAAGCTAAAGATGCGGTCGATGCCCCAGCCCAAGGAACGGTGAACGTTCAAATCAATGATTTTCACTATCAAGGAGATGATTTTGCCCTGCAAGACATCCACTTTACTTTGCCAGCGGGTCAGACACTAGGTGTCGTCGGGAAAACCGGTGCTGGAAAAACCTCTTTGATGAAGCTCTTATTGCGAGAGTATGATTCATTTGACGGGGCGATCACCTTCGGGGGCATTGACAGCAAGCAATACTCCTTGAATGCTCTTTTGGGGTCGATCGGTTATGTTCCGCAAGATCATTTCTTATTTTCCATGACGATTCGAGACAATATCCGCTTTGCGCAACCACGGGCTTCTCAAGCAGAAGTGGAAGCAGCTGCTGGATTGGCAGTGATCCACGAGGATATCAGTCAGTTTCCTGAAGGGTACGAAACGATGGTGGGGGAACGTGGTGTTTCTCTTTCTGGCGGACAAAAACAGCGGTTATCCATTGCCCGTGCTTTGATCACTGATCCCGAATTATTGATTTTAGATGACGCCCTTTCAGCAGTAGATGCCAAAACGGAAGAAGCTATTTTACAACAGTTGCGGACGTTCCGTCAGAATAAAACAACGATCATTGCTGCCCACCGCCTAAGTAGTGTCAAGCACGCAGAAGAAATTCTGGTGATCGACAATGGGAAAATCAGTGAACGTGGGACCCATGAACAATTATTGGCTGCAAATGGCTGGTATAAAAAAATGTGGGACAAACAGCAACTAGAAGCCAAAATCGAAGGGAGTGAAGCCTAATGCAAGAATCAGAATGGAGTAAATCGATTCCCTTTAAAGAGCAAAAAAACATCATCAAACGAATGTTTCTTTTTGCCAAGCCATTTCGGAAAACCTTCTATGCAGCGATCTTTTTTGCTTTTGTGTTATCAATCGTCAATATCCTGTTGCCTTTGATCATTCAAACCTTTATGGATAATTATTTGACCAATCAAACGGCGACCCAGCAAGTCATTTATTTCTTTGCTGCGCTGTATTTCTTTGGGGTGTTGGTAAAAGCTGTGATTTGGTTTTTCCAATGGTTCCTTTATTCGATGGGTTCTTTAAAAACCTATCAATATATTCGAGCAAAATTATTTGAAAAATTGCATAGTCTTGGGATGCGCTATTTCGATCAGACGCCAGCGGGTTCGATCGTTTCACGGGTCAGCAACGACACAGAAACGTTGTATGAATTTTGGTATGTCTTCTTGATGGTATTGACAGGAATTTTTGCGGTGGTTTCTTCTTTTGCCGCCATGTTCCGCATCAACGTCAAAATTGCCTTACTGAACTTGATTTTTCTGCCGATCCTAATGGTAGTCATCTGGTATTATCAAAAATTCAGCTCTCGTATCTATCGTCAAATGCGGGAAAAACTGAGTCAGCTGAATACGAAATTGAATGAATCGATTTCTGGTATGCAGATCATTCAACAATTCCGCCAAGAGGCGCGGCTGAATGAAGAATTCGAAGCGACCAACGATGATTATTTGAAAACTAGATACGCCATGATCCGCACGAATGCGCTGCTATTA
>OJJJ01000357.1_pt1 | contig 25049 bp, 22 predicted proteins | sample 1596311 | NCBI WGS metagenome assembly OJJJ01 (sample SAMEA4350140, study PRJEB24818) | metagenome | biome: human; feature: gut; material: faeces | place: Denmark | collected 2013-09 | reverse complement strand
ATCCACCTCGGCCATATGCTGGAGCACATCCAGGCTGATGTCTGGGTCCGTTACCAGCGAATGCGCGGCCACCAGGTAAACTTCATCTGCGCGGACGACGCACACGGTACGCCAATCATGCTGAAGGCTCAGCAGCTTGGCATTACACCAGAGCAGATGATCGGTGAAATGAGTCAGGAGCATCAGACTGATTTTGCAGGGTTTGATATCAGCTACGACAACTACCACTCCACGCACAGCGATGAGAACCGGGAGCTGTCCGCGCTTATTTACACGCGCCTGAAAGAAAACGGTTTTATTAAAAACCGCACGATCTCCCAGCTGTACGACCCGGAAAAAGGCATGTTCCTGCCGGACCGTTTCGTTAAAGGCACTTGCCCGAAATGTAAGGCTGCGGATCAGTACGGCGATAACTGCGAAGTGTGTGGCGCGACCTACAGCCCAACCGAACTTATCGAGCCGAAGTCCGTGGTGTCTGGCGCGACGCCGGTCATGCGTGACTCCGAACACTTCTTCTTTGACCTGCCGTCATTCAGCGAAATGCTGCAGGCATGGACGCGCAGCGGCGCGTTGCAGGAACAAGTTGCGAACAAAATGCAGGAGTGGTTTGAATCCGGCCTGCAGCAGTGGGACATTTCCCGCGACTCACCGTACTTCGGTTTTGAAATCCCGAATGCGCCAGGCAAATACTTCTATGTCTGGCTGGATGCGCCGATTGGCTATATGGGCTCGTTCAAAAACCTGTGTGACAAGCGCGGCGATACCACAAGCTTTGATGAATACTGGAAAAAAGATTCTGACGCCGAGCTGTATCACTTCATCGGTAAAGATATCGTTTATTTCCACAGCCTGTTCTGGCCTGCCATGCTGGAAGGCAGTAACTTCCGTAAACCGACTAACCTGTTCGTCCATGGTTATGTGACGGTGAACGGCGCGAAGATGTCAAAATCTCGCGGAACCTTCATTAAAGCCAGCACCTGGCTGAAGCACTTTGATGCCGACAGCCTGCGCTATTACTACACGGCGAAGCTTTCTTCACGTATCGATGACATCGACCTGAACCTCGAAGATTTTGTTCAGCGCGTTAACGCCGACATCGTCAACAAAGTGGTCAACCTGGCGTCCCGTAACGCGGGCTTTATCAGTAAGCGTTTTGACGGCGTACTGGCGGCTGAACTGGCCGATCCGGCACTGTACAAGACCTTTACCGACGCCGCGACAGTGATTGGCGAAGCGTGGGAAAGCCGCGAGTTCGGTAAAGCCATTCGTGAAATTATGGCGCTGGCCGACGTGGCTAACCGCTACGTTGACGAACAGGCTCCGTGGGTTGTCGCCAAACAAGAAGGCCGTGACGCCGATCTGCAGGCGATTTGCTCCATGGGTATTAACCTGTTCCGCATCCTGATGACCTACCTGAAGCCGGTTCTGCCAACGTTGAGCGAGCGTGTCGAAGCATTCCTGAACAGCGAACTGACCTGGGATGCCATCCAGCAGCCGCTGCTCGGCCACAAGGTCAACACCTTCAAAGCGCTGTACAACCGCATCGACATGAAACAGGTTGAAGCCCTGGTTGAAGCATCAAAAGAAGAAGTGAAAGCGGCTGCCGCACCGGTTACCGGCCCACTGGCGGACGACCCAATTCAGGAAACCATCACCTTTGACGATTTTGCCAAAGTTGACCTGCGCGTGGCATTGATCGAAAACGCCGAGTTCGTTGACGGTTCCGACAAACTGCTACGCCTGACCCTGGATCTGGGCGGTGAAAAACGTAATGTCTTCTCCGGCATCCGTTCAGCCTACCCTGACCCGCAGGTGCTGATTGGCCGCCAGACCATTATGGTGGCTAACCTGGCACCGCGTAAAATGCGCTTCGGCATTTCTGAAGGTATGGTGATGGCCGCCGGACCTGGCGGGAAAGATATCTTCCTGTTAAGCCCTGACGAAGGCGCCAAACCTGGTCAACAGGTGAAATAAACAAAAAAAGCCGGATTATTATCCGGCTTTTTTTTGCCCGTTAGCGTTACGCATGCACGGACCTGCGGGTAGTAAATCACGCTTTCCTGTGATGTACCCGGTGAGTCAAACCACGCAGGAAATAACGTAAAAACTGGTCTCCACACTCGCGGTAGTTTTTATGTTCCGGCGCACGCATCATGGCGGTAATTTCCGGCATCGACACACGGAATTTCTGCTCGGTCATAATGGCCAGAATATCATCGGTTTTCAGTGAAAAGGCAATACGCAGCTTTTTCAGCACCGTATTGTTGTTCACCCGACGCTCAAGCGCCAGCTCCGGCGCCGAATCATCTTTACCGCGCAGATGGTAGATCAGGCCGTTTAGAAAACCGGAGAGAATGATGTCCGGGCAACGAATAAACCCGTCTTCATCTTCTTTCGTCATCCAGGTGTCGAAACCTGCGGCGGTGGATTCCATGTCAGCGAGCGCAAGGATCCGCACCATGTCGTTATTGTTCGCTTTCAGGGTGTAGCGCAGGCTACGAAGAATGTCGTTACTTAGCATAGAGCCTTCAACTGTCGGTGATGCAATGGCGCGCAGTGTACCAGTTTTACAGACCAATCGCCTCTTTTAGGCTTTTAAGATAACGGCGGCTCACCGGCACGGTCAGGCCGTTACGTAAAATCAGCTCGGCCTGGCCGTTATCTTCCAGGCGAATCTCCTGCAGCTGCGCCATGTTCACCAGGAATTGTCGATGGCAGCGCAACAGCGGCGTGCGGCTCTCCAGCGTTCTCAGCGTAAGCTCGGTAAAGCCTTCTTTGCCGTCGCTGCTGGTGACAAAAACGCCGCTCATGCGGCTGCTGACAAACGCAACATCATCCATTTGCAGCAGATAAATGCGGCTGTGACCGGAACACGGAATAAATTTTAGCGCCTGCTGGTTTTCCGGCAGCACCGACACATCCTGCTTCGTGCGCTCCTGGTGTAAACGGATCAGCGTTTTCTCCAGCCGGGTCTCTTCAATCGGCTTGAGCAAATAATCAAAGGCATGCTCTTCAAAGGCTTTCACCGCATACTCATCAAATGCGGTGAGAAAAACAATATACGGACGGTGTTCAGGATCGAGCATGCCCACCATTTCCAGACCGCTAATACGTGGCATCTGGATATCGAGAAACAGCACATCAGGGCGCAATTTATGCACCGCGCCGATGGCCTCAACGGCATTCGAACATTCCCCCACAATCTCAATGTCGCTTTGCTCCTGCAACAGGATCCGCAGATTTTCCCGCGCTAACGGTTCGTCATCCACAATCAACACTTTGATCATGCCAGTTCCTCCAGGGGAAGTCGTAAAGTGATTCGGGTAAAGAGGTCAGGTTCACACACTACGCTGATGCCAAAATCATCGCCAAACCGTTCACGCAGTCGCTTATCCACCAGATTCATCCCCAGCCCGCTGGCCTCGGTTGTCGGCAGATACAGGCCGGCATTATCTTCGATATCCAGCATCAGATACTGCCCTTCTCGCCGGGCGGTAATGGAGACTTCACCAGTATCAAGTAGCTGAGAGGTGCCGTGCTTAATCGCATTCTCGACAATGGGCTGCAACGTAAATGCTGGCAATTGCTGATGCGAAAGTTCATCCGGTACCGTTAAAGTGACCTGTAGGCGCGACTGAAAGCGCGCCTTTTCAATTTGCAGATAGGCGTTAACGTGTTCAATTTCATCTGCCAACGTCACAATTTCTGACGGCCGTTTGAGGTTTTTGCGAAAGAAGGTCGACAGATATTGCACCAACTGACTGGCCTGCTCGCTGTCGCGGCGAATCACCGCTTTAATGGTATTGAGCGCATTAAACAGAAAATGGGGATTCACCTGCGCATGCAGGAGCTTAATTTCTGACTGCGTGAGCATCGCTTTTTGCCGTTCATATTGCCCGGCAAGGATCTGCGCTGACAGCAACTGCGCAATCCCTTCACCAAGCGTGCGGTTGATCGAACTAAATAAGCGGTTTTTGGCTTCATACAGTTTGATGGTCCCCATCACCCGCTGGTTTTCACCACGCAAAGGGATCACCAGCGTCGAGCCTAATTTGCAGTGCGGATGCAGCGAACAGCGGTAAGGTACCTCGTTGCCGTCGGCATACACCACTTCGCCGGTATCAATCGCTTTTTGGGTATAAGAGGATGAAATCGGCCTGCCTGGCAGATGATGGTCGTCACCAATTCCGGTAAAGGCCAGCAGCTTATCGCGATCGGTTATCGCCACTGCACCAATGTCCAGCTCCTCATACAGTACCTGGGCCACTTTCATGCTGTTAACCTCGTTAAACCCCTGGCGCAATATGCCTTCCGTTGAGGCGGCAACTTTTAGCGCAGTGGCTGAAAACGCCGAGGTGTATTTTTCGAACATGGCCCGTTTGTCGAGCAAAATACGCATAAATAAGGCCGCACCCACGGTATTGGTGACCATCATCGGCGCAGCAATATTACTCACCAGATGCAGCGCATTATCAAAGGGACGCGCAATCAATAAAATGATCAGCATCTGCACCAGTTCGGCAAAAAAGGTGATCGCGCCCGCCGTCAGCGGGCTAAAGACTTTATCAGTGCGACCGCGACGGGTCAGTACGCTGTGTACCAGCCCGCCGAGCAGTCCTTCAACAATGGTCGAGATCATGCAGCTCAGCGCGGTCATTCCGCCCATCGAATAACGATGCAGGCCGCCAGTCAACCCGACCAGCCCCCCAACCACCGGGCCGCCAAGCAAGCCGCCCATCACCGCGCCAATCGCACGGGTGTTGGCAATGGAGTCTTCAATATGCAGCCCCAGGTAGGTACCCAGAATGCAAAAGATGGAAAAGGTGACGTAGCAAAGGAGTTTGTGCGGCAGCCGGATAGTGACCTGCATCAGCGGGATAAATAAACGCGTTTTGCTCATTAACCACGCAATAACAAGAAACACGCACATCTGCTGTAGCAGCAGCAACACCAGATTAAACTCGTACATACCCGCCAACCACAGTCTTCTTAAAAGCGCGTAACATACATGGGCTGCGCGTAACTTTCTTTGAACTGTTGCAAAAAATGAGGAATTTGTGAGAACGGTCACTCAAAAACGTGGGTATGACTACAAAATCACCCATTCTGTGAGCAAAAAACAGACAAAACTACCTGGTTCGCAAAAGAGCGTCTAAAGTAAAACTGGGACCTCGCGAGCAAGAGTGAGACAACAAATGGCGCTTTACACCATCGGTGAAGTGGCTTTGCTTTGTGATATTAACCCTGTCACTTTACGTGCGTGGCAGCGGCGATATGGATTACTGAAACCGCAGCGCACAGACGGCGGTCATCGTTTGTTTAACGACGCGGACATCGACAGGATCCGCGAGATCAAACGCTGGATAAACAACGGTGTGCAGGTCAGTAAGGTTAAAATGTTGCTCAGCAATGAGAACATTGATGTGCACAACGGCTGGCGCGAGCAGCAAGAAACGCTGTTGAGCTATTTGCAAAGTAATAATTTGCATAGTCTGCGATTGTGGATCAAAGAACGTGGCCAGGATTATCCCGCCCAGACGCTGAACACCCATCTGTTCATTCCGCTGCGGCGACGCCTGCAATGTCAGCAACCTATTCTTCAGGCACTGCTCGGCATTCTTGACGGCGTGCTGATTAACTACATTGCGATTTGCCTCGCCTCAGCCCGTAAGAAACAAGGTAAAGACGCGCTGGTCGTCGGCTGGAATATTCACGATACCACCCGGTTATGGCTGGAGGGCTGGGTCGCCAGCCAGCAAGGATGGCGGGTTGACGTACTGGCTCACTCGCTCAATCAACTGCGACCGGAACTGTTTGAAGGCCGGACACTTCTGGTGTGGTGCGGCGATAACCAGACGGCCGCTCAACACCAACAATTAACCGAGTGGCGTGCGCTAGGCCACGATATTTATCCACTCGGTATTTAATATTCCATTAACAAACGTGTACAATCCTTTTATATACCATAAGGAGTACATCATGAGCGCAGCTAAAATCGGCGTGATCACCCTCTTCCTGTTGATGGCCATCGGCGGAATCGGCGGTGTGATGCTTGCAGGCTATACCTTTATTTTACGTGCCGGGTAAGGTGTTGCGCGACTCGCTCAAACCCGCGATCGACAATGATGGCCGCCAACGCGACCAGCAGCGCCCCTTGTATCACATAGGCAGTATTAAATCCGCTCAGCCCGATGATTATCGGCGTACCCAGCGTGTTTGCCCCCACAGTTGAGGCGATCGTTGCGGTGCCAATGTTAATAATCACCGACGTGCGAATACCAGCCAGAATAACCGGCGCGGCCAGCGGCAGCTCCACTTTGCGCAGCCGTTGACCGCTGCTCATCCCCATTCCACTGGCAACATCCAGCACGCTGGCTGATATCCCGCCCAGCCCCGCCAGCGTCGCCTGTAAAATCGGTAACACGCCGTACAAGATCAGCGCGATGATGGCCGGCTGTGGACCAAACCCTATCACCGGAACAGCGATGGCCAGCACGGCGACCGGCGGAAAAGTTTGCCCCACGGCGGCAATGGTTTCCACCAGCGGCCTGAATTCAGTTCCCCATGAACGCGTGACCACGATCCCCGCCCCCATGCCAATGATCACCGCCACCAGGCTCGAGATCCCCACCAGACTAAAATGGGCCAACGCCAGCGCCAGAAAACTCTCTTGCTGATAAACCGGTCGCGGCAGCTGCGGGAACAGCGCGCTAAACAGCGCCTGGCTATGAGGCAACCCCGCCAGCAGCAGCAGAAAACAGATAACCAGCCACAACAGCGGATCAGTCAGACGTTTCACGGTGCGGCCTCGGTGAGAGTAAATCCTGAAAATGGAGCGTCCCGCAGGCTCCGCCCTTTGCGTCAACCACCGGCAGAACGTCGCACCCCCGCGCCACAAAAATAGAGAGCGCATCGCGCAGTGTCATCTCGTCTACCAGCGGCTCGCCGCTGAGCTGCTCATGGCGGCGGGTAAAATCACCGACAGTGCGCAGCGCCAGCAGCCGAACACCCAGTTCGCTGTGGCCAAAAAAGGTGTGTACGAAGTCGTTAGCCGGTGCTGTGAGCATCGATAGCGGCGTGCCTTGTTGCACCACCTGACCTGCGTCCATCAGCACCAGGTGTTCCGCCAGCCTCAGCGCTTCGTCAATATCATGGGTAACCAGCACAATGGTGCGTCCCAACAGCCGGTGAATGCGGGTCATCTCCTGCTGTAACGCGTTGCGCGTTACCGGATCCAGCGCACCAAAAGGTTCATCCATCAGCAGCACCTGGGGATCGGCGGCCAGCGCACGCGCCACTCCCACCCGCTGTTGTTGCCCACCGGAAAGCTGATGAGGATAACGATGACGCAACCCCTCTTCCAACCCCAGCAACGCCATCAGTTCATCTGTTCGGTCATCAATACGTGAACGCGACCATTTCTGCAGCTGCAATACGGTGGCAATGTTCTGTGCAACGGTCCAGTGCGGAAACAGTCCAATAGACTGAATGGCGTATCCCATCCGTCGTCTTAATTCCAGCACCGGTAGGCTGCGGATCTCATCGCCAGCAAAGCGAATCGTCCCGCTATCATGTTCCACCAGACGGTTAATCATTTTGAGCGTGGTGGACTTCCCCGACCCCGACGTACCAATCAAGACGGAAAAGCTGCCTTCGCGAAAATGCAGATTGAGATCGTTGACCGCGTGTTGTTGGCCAAAGGTTTTACAGACATGGCTAAATTCAATCATCAACGGTCACCTTCAGCAGAGCTAAACCTAAATCAAACAGGGCATCGATCAGCACCGCCAGCACCACCACCGGGACGACACCCAGTAGTACTAAATCGACGGCACTACTGAGCAATCCCTGAAAAACCAATGCGCCAAATCCCCCCGCGCCAATCAGTGCGGCAATAACGGCCATCCCCACCGTCTGCACCATCACGACACGTAAACTGCGCAAGAAGACCGGTAACGCCAGCGGGAGTTGTACCGCACAAAAACGCTGACGCGAGCTCATTCCCATTGCCCGGGCGCTTTCCAGCACATCGCGAGGAACCTGGTTCAGCCCCGCCACCACGCCGCGCACCAGCGGCAGTAGCGCGTACAGCACCAACGCAATCAGCGCAGGGGCCAGCCCGGTTCCGGCAATGCCCAATGCACGTAACCAGGGAAAATGCTGAACCAGCCCGGCAAGCGGGGCAATCAGCAGGCCAAACAGCGCCACGGAAGGAATGGTCTGAATAATATTCAGTACGGCAAATACCGGCCCCTGGCGCGACGTAGAGAAGGCGCACCAGATGCCCAACGGGATGCCAATCACCAGCGCTGGCAGCACGGTTCCGAGCAGGATAGTCAGATGTTGCGCCAGCGCATCGTCGAAGACATCCTGACGATTGGCATACTCTTTGAGCAGCGAAAGGTCGTTGAACATCCCGGTCAGCAGCAGCGCAACGGGGACGATGGCAATGTGCATATGCAGTAACCAACGCCACAGTGGCCTCGCGGTGAGACGACGAATCGCGTCGCTGAGCGCCAGCAGCATCAGTCCCAGCCCAAGCCAGAATCCGCTACCCAGACTGGTTCTCGCCAGCGGACTTCCCGTCTGCGCCAGCCCGCTTGCCGTTTTACCAGCGGCAATCAACGCCGCTATTAGCAGCAGTTGCACTACGATCAGGGTTAACACGTTGCCGGCGCGACCGGGGATAAAACACAGCGCCACCAATAGCAGAAACATCGCCGCCAGCCCCCACGCAAAACCGGGCCAGAGTTCCCAGAGTTGTCGACCTTCGCCAGAGACCAGACGATTGGGGGCATAACTGATGAAAGGCAGCGCGGCTGCCGCCATTAGCAGAAATACCAGCAGCAACAGCACTCGATTAACAGACATCGTTGATACAACACTCACCTGATGCAAACTCCGTTACTTCACCCATCCTTTTTGCTGCAGGTAATCTGCTGCGACTTTTTTCGCATCCAGCCCTTCAACGGCGATACTGGCATTAAGCTGTTGCAGCGTTTTTTCATCGAGACTGGCAAAGACCGGCTGCAGCCATTCCGCCATTTGTGGGTAGGCATGCAGTACTGATTCACGCACCACTGGCGCAGGAGCATAGATCGGCTGGACACCTTTTGGATCGCTGAGCGTTTGCAGCCCCAGCGCCGCAACAGGGCCGTCGGTCCCGTAGGCCATCGCGGCATTGACGCCTGAGGTTTGCTGCGCAGCGGCTTTAATGGTCACCGCCGTGTCTCCCCCTGCCAGCGATAAAAGCTGATTTTGATTGAGCGTAAAGCCATAAGCTTTTTCAAATGCAGGCAACGCATCCGCACGTTCGATAAACTCTGCCGAGGCGGCCAGTTTGAACGTGCCGCCGTCTTTCAGGTAGCGTCCCAGGTCAGCCAGCGAAACGAGCTTATTCTTTTCGGCGACATCCTGACGGAGGGCAATGGTCCAGGTGTTATTAGCGGGCGCAGGCGTTAGCCAGACCAGTTTGTTCTGTTCCGCATCCAGTTTTTTGACTTTTTCATAACCGGCCTGCGCATTTTTCCACGCCGGGTCATTTTCATCTTTAAAGAAGAAAGCCCCGTTTCCGGTATATTCCGGGTAAATATCCAGTTCGCCGGAGGTGATGGCCCCGCGCACCACTGGCGTGGTTCCCAACTGGACTTTGTTGACGGTTTTCACGCCGTGGCTTTCAAGCACCTGCAAAATCATATTGCCGAGCAGCGCCCCTTCCGTATCAATTTTTGATCCCACCGTGACGGGTGATGCGGCCTGCAGGGGTAAGCTCATCGCGGCAAACAGCGCCAGCGAGCCCGCCCAGACCTTTGAGATTATCATGCTGCTCTCCTCATCCTTTGACTGTCCTTTTCAGGACATAGAGGGAAAAGCATAGTCGAAAAATCTGACCTTAACCTGGCAATTGAGGGGTAACGGAGGGAAGGATTAGCAGTAACTCGGTGATAAATATAAAAAGACCGGCAAAACCTCAGGGGCTTTGCCGGTGGGGATGAATCGATGGACCTGACACGTGTGGAGCCATCAGGTCTGACGCAAATTCACCTGATCATTACAGCAGTTCAAACTCGCCCTGCTTCACTCTGGCAGAATCTACGCCGATAAAGACGTTGAATTTGCCCGGCTCCACATCGTATTGCATACGCTGGTTCCAGTATTTCAGCGCCTCAATATCAATCGGGAAACTGACCGTTTGCGTCTCGCCCGGTTTGAGATTCACCTTCTCAAATCCTTTCAGCTGTTTGACAGGGCGACTCATGGAAGCGGTCACATCCTGCAAATACATCTGAATCACCGTCGCTCCTTCGCGTTTGCCGGTGTTGGTAATCTGCACGCTGGCGGTGACCGTTCCATCACGCTTCATCGTTGGTGCAGAAAGCTTCACATCAGAAACGGTAAAGGTGGTGTAGCTCAGACCATAGCCAAAGGGATACAGCGGGCCGTTGGCTTCGTCAAAGTAGCGTGAGGTGTATTTATTCGGCTTATCGGCGTTATACGGACGACCGGTATTCAGGTGGCTGTAATAGACCGGGATCTGCCCGACAGAGCGCGGGAAAGACATCGGCAGTTTACCTGACGGGTTGTAATCGCCAAACAGGACATCGGCAATGGCGTTGCCGCCTTCCGTCCCGGCAAACCAGGTTTCCAGAATCGCGTCGGCCTGCTGGTCTTCTTTCACCAGCGCCAATGGACGCCCGTTCATCAGCACCAGCACCAGCGGCTTGCCGGTGGCTTTCAGCGCGGTAATCAGGTCACGCTGGCTTTGCGGAATCGTGATATCGGTCCGGCTGGAGGCTTCATGCGCCATACCTTGCGCTTCACCGACCACAGCGACCACCACATCAGACTGCTGCGCGGCCTTGACCGCTTCATCAATCATGGCCTGCGGCGAGCGTGGGTCGACTTTCACCGCCTCTTCATACAGATTGAGGAAGTCGACAATGCCTTTATCGTTAGTGATATTCGCCCCTTTGGCGTACACCACGTTGCCCTTATCGCCGAGCGCATTTTTAATGCCCGTCAGCACCGTCACTGACTGTTCGGCAACGCCTGCGGCCGACCAACTGCCCATCACATCACGCTTGCTGTCCGCCAGTGGACCGACGACTGCCACGGTCCCCGATTTCTTCAGCGGCAACGTTTCCAGGCGGTTTTTCAGCAGCACCAGACTTTCGCGGGCAACGTCACGCGCGTCTTTACGGTGTAAACGGCTTTCCGCGTTGGTGTCCTGCGGGTCAGTCTCTTTGGCCCCCAGATGGCTGTACGGATCGTTAAACAGCCCCATATCATATTTGACGTTCAGCACATGACGCGCGGCATCGTCCAGTTCAGCCATCGTCACCTTACCTGACTTAATCAGGCCCGGCAGATACTTACTGTAATACTCATCGCTCATGCTCATGTTAATGCCGGACTTGATCGCCACGCGCACCGCGTCTTCCGGATCGGAGGCGGTACCATGTTTGATCAACTCTTTAATCGCGCCGTGATCGGAAACGGTAATCCCTTTAAAGCCCCACTCATCGCGCAGCACATCTTTCAACAACCAGGCGTCAGAAGTCGCAGGGGTGCCGTTCAGCGAGTTAAGACCCACCATCACCGCCCCGCTCCCGGCGTCTAACCCGGCTTTGTACGGTGGCATATAGTCGTTAAACAACCGCTGCGGACTCATATCCACGGTGTTGTACTCTTTTCCGCCTTCTACCGCGCCATAGGCGGCGAAGTGTTTGACGCTGGTCATCACCGAATAGCGATCGGCCGGGCTTTTACCCTGCATCGCTTCGACCATGGTTTTGCCCATCGTGGCGGTCAAATAGGTATCTTCCCCGAAACCTTCTGAGGCGCGTCCCCAGCGTGGATCGCGCGAGACATCAACCATTGGCGCCCAGGTCATATTCAGGCCATCGTCTGCGGCTTCATAGGCAGAAACGCGCCCCACCGTTCTGACCGCATCCAGATTAAACGATGACGCCAGACCGAGGCTTATCGGGAACACGGTGCGCTGACCGTGCAGTACGTCATAGGCGAAAAAGAGAGGGATTTTCAGGCGGCTGAGTTCCATCACCTGATCCTGCATTTTACGAATATCCTCGCGGGTAACGGTGTTAAAAATCGCCCCAACCTGCCCGTCTTTGATCATCTCACGGATGGCCTCTTTCGGGTTATCCGGCCCGACGCTTATCAAACGTAATTGGCCGATCTTCTCATCGACGGTCATCTGTTTGAGTAAATCGGTAACAAATGCATCCCGTGCTTCAGGGGTCAGAGGATGGTTACCAAACAAGGAGTCCGCCAGCGCTGGCTGCAACGCCAGGCTCACCGCGATACCTACAGAACAAAGCCATTTCATGTTGATTCTCTCTTTATTTTTTCCCGACGAGGCAGCGAAAATATAACAAAAACCGCAGTTTGCCGTAAGCCTAAACGGGAGAGATAAAGAAAGCTAAGGTTATTCTCCTAATTTTCAAATCCGGGATGAATGAAGCACAGCCAATTCAGAGACAACCTGAATGAGAAAGCGTATTGTCATACAGAGCGCTATGCTTGTTTCTGATATTTTTTCCCACCACAAGGAGTGGAGAATGTCTTCCATTACAACAACCGATAATAAAGCGTTGCTTAACGAACTGGCCCGTCTGGTGGGTCATTCGCACCTGCTTACCGAACCGTCTAAAACGGCCCGCTATCGCAAGGGCTTCCGCTCAGGTCAGGGCGAGGCGTTAGCCGTTGTCTTTCCTGGCTCATTGCTGGAACTGTGGCGTGTGCTGAACGCCTGCGTCGTCGCCGACAAAATTATCCTGATGCAGGCCGCCAACACCGGGCTAACCGAAGGCTCTACGCCCAGCGGCAATGACTACGATCGCGAGATTGTTATTATCAGCACCCTGCGCCTCGACAAACTGCACGTCATCGGCAAAGGCGAACAGGTTCTGGCGTATCCCGGCACCACGCTCTATTCGCTGGAAAAAGCACTCAAGCCATTTGGTCGCGAACCGCATTCGGTGATTGGCTCTTCATGCATTGGCGCATCGGTGATTGGTGGGATTTGCAACAACTCCGGCGGCTCGTTGGTACAGCGCGGCCCGGCATATACCGAGATGTCGCTGTTTGCACGAATTGACGAACAGGGCAAATTACAGCTGGTCAACCATCTGGGTATCGAACTGGGCCAGACGCCGGAGCAGATCCTCAGCAAACTTGATGACGAACGCATTAAAGATGACGATGTACATCACGACGGGCGTCACGCGCACGATCACGATTACGTTACCCGCGTCAGAGATATCGAAGCCGATACCCCCGCACGCTATAACGCCGACCCGGATCGGCTGTTTGAATCTTCCGGCTGTGCGGGAAAACTGGCGGTGTTTGCGGTGCGCCTCGACACCTTTGAAGCCGAGAAAAATCAGCAGGTGTTTTATATCGGTACCAATCAGCCAGAGGTGCTGACGGAGATCCGCCGTCATATTCTGGCAAAGTTCGAACACCTGCCGGTCGCCGGCGAGTACATGCACCGTGATATCTACGATATCGCCGAGCAGTACGGCAAAGATACGTTCCTGATGATAGACAAGCTCGGCACTGACAAAATGCCGTTCTTCTTTACCCTGAAAGGTCGCACCGACGCGATGCTGGAAAAAGTGAAAATTTTCCGCCCGCACTTTACCGACCGTGCCATGCAGAAATTTGGCCATTTATTCCCCAGCCATTTACCGGCGCGGATGAAAAGCTGGCGCGATAAATACGAACACCACCTGCTGTTAAAAATGGCCGGTGGCGGCGTGGCCGAAGCACAAAACTGGTTGACTGAGTTTTTCAAAACGGCCGAGGGCGATTTCTTTGCCTGTACGCCGGAAGAAGGCAGTAAAGCCTTTTTACACCGCTTTGCTGCAGCCGGGGCGGCGATTCGCTATCAGGCCGTCCATGCCGATGAGGTCGAAGATATTCTGGCGCTGGATATTGCGTTGCGCCGTAACGACACGGAATGGTATGAGCATCTGCCGCCCGAGATCGACAGTAAGCTGGTGCATAAGCTCTATTACGGACACTTTATGTGCTATGTCTTCCATCAGGATTACATTGTGAAGAAAGGTGTGGATGCGCATGCGCTGAAAGAGCAAATGCTGGAACTGTTGCAGGCTCGCGGGGCGCAGTACCCGGCAGAGCACAATGTGGGACACCTGTACAAAGCGCCGGAAACCTTGACGCGTTTTTATCGCGACAACGATCCGACCAACAGCATGAACCCAGGGATCGGTAAAACCAGTAAACAGAAGTTCTGGAAAGAATCGTAGGCCCGATAAGCGTAAGCGCCATCGGGCACGTTGCCGGGGGCGCTTCGCTTGCCCGGCCTACGGTTTAATCGTTCTGCGCAGTTTGTTCACCCGTCGCCGCCATCTGTGCGGCTTTTTGCTTTTTATAGCTCAGTGCCGCCGCCGGAACCGGCATCACCTTGCCAGTTTCTATCCAGGTACGTAAACGGCTGGCATCGGCAAAATGGGTGTATTTACCAAACGCATCCATCACCACCAGCGCCACCGGTTTGTTGTTGATGACCGTGCGCATCACCAGACAGTGACCCGCCGCGTTGGTAAAGCCGGTTTTGGTGAGCTGGATATTCCAGTTATCGCGGTACACCAGATGGTTGGTGTTGCGGAACGGCAGCGTATAGGCCGGGTTGGCAAAGGTGGCCATGTCTTCACGCGTGGTACTTAACTGACCAATCAGCGGATACTGTTTGCTGGCAATCAGTAATTTAGTGAGGTCACGGGCGGTCGACACGTTATGAATGGATAACCCTGTCGGTTCCACAAAGCGGGTCTGAGTCATCCCCAGTGATTTCGCTTTGGCATTCATCGCTTTGATAAACGCGTTATAACCGCCAGGATAATGATGCGCCAGGCTTGCCGCCGCACGGTTCTCCGATGACATCAGCGCCAGCAGCAGCATGTCTTTGCGGCTGATTTCACTGTTCAGCCGTACACGAGAATAGATGCCTTTCATTTCTGGCGTCTGGCTGATATCTACTTTCAGCTTTTCGTTCAGCGGCAGTCGTGCATCCAGCACCACCATCGCCGTCATTAATTTGGTGATCGACGCAATCGGACGCACGAGGTCCGGATGGTTCGAATAGATGACCTTGTTGGTATTCAAATCAACAATCATCGCACTACCAGACGCAATCTCGGGTTGAGAGGCCGCTGCGGTAGCCGCCGTTTTCGCCACGGCTTGGGGTGCAAAAGGAACTGCCAGCACCAAGGCAAGGCTTAATAATGAAACTCGAAATTTAAGCATGATGAGATTTCTGATAATGGTTCACGCACGTCACAACGCACACCGCCCGAGATAGAGAATAATCTCAAGCTAGCGCAGGCATCATAACCACCCGGCAGCATTGCCGCCACCGGAGAATCATCTCGAAATGCTGCGTTGCTGGCTTTTACACCAGCAACGCAGAGTAGACAGGTTGTTAGCTTAGAACAATCGGTATCCGTACCCCCACAGGATAACCGTAATCGCCAGCAGAACTTCGAGCACCAGGACGCCAATTGCCAGCGTTGAGCTGGAAAAGCTGAGTCCTTCCTCTCTGCTGATATTCAGGAATGTCGGGATGCCGAGATACAGCAAATAGCCGGTGTAAAACAGCGCGATAGTTCCGACTAAGGCACACAGCCAGACCAGCGGATACAGCGCCACCAGCCCACTTAAAAACAGCGGTGTGGCGACATAGCCGGCAAAGACCATGCAATGTGCCAGCGACGGGCGCTGCGGATAGTTACGTGCCATCCACCAGATAACCCTGCCCATCACGGCCACGCCGGCCAGCATCACACCGTAAAACAGAATTGCCATCGCAAATCCGGTCAACAGGGATAACTGCAATACGTTGCCGTCGCCAAAATTCCAGCCAATTTGCGTGGTGCCAATAAATGCGCAAATGACCGGGATGGCCGCCATCAGCAGAACATGGTGGGTATAGTGATGCGAAACACTTTCGTTTTCGCTGTTGATCACGTGCATTTCACGATCGGGATGGGAAAATAGCCCCCAGACATGGTTCATACCGCCCCCTTCTTGTCAGCTCCGGACCTCAACACTTCAAGTATAATTCAGCTTTTGATTATTTTATGTACACGGTAAAAATACCGATGCGCTGGGTGACGGCTTTTCCGGCATTAACAATTCATCAGGTGTATGCTAATGGTTGTGGAGGTCATACAGACGTATGGATATAAACAATCTTATTGCCCAGTACGGCTATGCGGCGCTCATCATTGGCAGCCTGGCCGAAGGCGAAACCATTACCCTGTTGGGCGGCGTGGCGGCGCATCAGGGATTACTCAAATTTCCGCTGGTTGTTGTCTCCGTTGCGCTGGGGGGAATGATTGGCGATCAGTTGCTGTATCTGCTTGGTCGTCGTTACGGCGGCAACATTCTCCGTCGCTTCTCGCGTCATCGGGCAAAAATTCAGTATGCACAGAAAATGATCCAGCGGCGCCCATACCTGTTCGTGGTCGGGACACGTTTTATGTATGGCTTTCGGGTCATTGGCCCCTTGCTGATTGGTGCCAGTCACCTGCCGCCGAAAATCTTTTTACCGCTGAATATTCTCGGCGCACTGGTCTGGGCCTTGCTGTTTACTACCCTTGGTTATGTGGGTGGAGAAGTGGTCGCGCCGTGGCTGCACAGCCTCGACCAGCATATCAAGCATGGGGTATGGCTGATTCTGGTTGTTGGGCTGGTGGCGGCGGTCCGCTGGTGGATGAAACGGCGCAATAAACAAAAAACCGACCCGACAGCCTGAATCTGCCGAGCCAGACTCTCAGGATGCGTGGTATCCGCCACCCAGGGCGCTGGTGAGCTGAATAGACGCATCCAGCCACTGACCTTGTAGTATCAGGCCGTTACACTGTTCACGCAGTGCCGGAATTTTTGCCTCACTGACGCGGGAGCCGGCGATAATCCCGGCGTTGAACCGCGCCTGCGCAAGCCCCACTACCCGCTGCGCGTCATGTTCGATCTGCAGCTGATGCTGATTCTTCTGCGCCAGCGTACCCACCTGCGTTGCCGCACGCGCGACATCATTCACCGCATCAACCACCGCTTTATTGTAATTGGCCACGGTCAGGTTACTTTGCGCTTTGGTGATGTCGAGATTCGCATTCAACCTGCCGCTGTCGAAGATCGGGAGCGTTAATCCGGCGGTGACCCCCATTTGTTGGGCAGAATGGCGGAACAGATCGCTCAGATGTAAAGCATCCTGCTGCAGGAAGGCCATCAGGTTAACGTCGGGATAAAATGCCGCTTTTGCCGCATCAATACTGCTCAGAGAAGATTCAATGTACCAGTGAGCCGCCTGCAGGTCCGGTCGGCGGGCCAGCAAGGAATAACCTAACTGGGACGGCAACTGGCTTTCGACGACCGGCATCGTGGTGGCATGCAGCTTCAGCGAGGTGGACTGCGTGTTGGTCAGCGCGCTCAACCGCGCCTCGATGACCTTCATTTTCCCGTTGACGTCGTTGAGTTGCTGCTCCGTTTTACCGGAATCAATATCGGTTTCAACGCCTTCTACCGAGGAGGTCAACCCGTTTTGGTACAGCTCGCGATCGATGGTAATCACATTTTGCTGCTCGGTTTCGATTTGCGTCAGCACGGTCTTCAGCGCCGCCTGCGTCTGCCATTCCCAGTATAAGCGGGAGACACCGCTCGCCAACAGCTGTCGGGTTTGCTCGCGCTCAGCTTCACGCGCTTTGACTGCACCAATGCGTGCTGTTACCTCCGCCCGATTCTTACCCCACAGATCCAGATTCCAGCCAGCGGTTAATCCCATGGTGCCATTGGTGTACCACGGCCCGGTGGTGCCCGCCGCCGGATCGGTGAGGGCAAACGGTCCCATCAAGCCTTCTGCCGACATTTTCTGGCGCTCGACGTCTGCCGAGAAATCAATCTGCGGACCATCCTGCGCCTCAACGGCCTTCGCCTGCGCCTCTGCCAGTTGGATACGCTGCTCTGCCACCTGCATATCAGGCGAATTCTTTAACGTGCTGTCAATCAACGCATTCAACTGGGGATCGTGATATGCCTTCCACCATTGGCTATCCGGCCAGCCATTTTTTAATGCCGCAGGTAACGCGGAGTCCACATTTTCAGCGGCCGTCTGCTGTGAGAGCGACTGGCGGGTATCGTGCATTGGGGCACAACCGGGCAGCAGAATAAAAAGCGGCAAGCATGCCGCTGCAAGAAGCACAGAATTACGATTCATGGGGATATACAGGTAAGAAATGATGTGCAAAGAGTACGACTTGTCGCAGATGCTTTTTTAGTTACGCGTGGCAATACATCTTTAGACATCAAAATATATAATTAGAAAAATATATTCCCGTTTAATGATACGGATAAAATAATTCTAATAATTTATGAATGGAGGCCCGATGTCACAAAATATCTATGATGATCCGCATTTCTTTGCCGGATATGCCACGCTGGACCGCTCCGTAAAAGGACTCGACGGCGCGCCCGAATGGCCAGCATTACAGGCCATGCTCCCTCCGTTACACGATAAGCGCATTCTCGATTTAGGCTGCGGATACGGCTGGTTTTGCCGCTACGCACGCGATAACCACGCGGCAAGCGTCGTGGGCTTAGATATTTCAGAGAAAATGTTAACCCAGGCTCGCAACATGACCACCGGAGAGGGTATTTCGTACCAGCGCGAAGATCTTGACACGCTGACGTTGACCGCGGATTCCTTTGAGCTGGTTTATAGCTCGCTCGCCTTGCACTATTTGCAGGATATAGAGCGATTATTGGTAACCATTTACCAGGCGTTAACACCAGGCGGAATGTTGGTCTTTTCGGCAGAACATCCGATTTATACTGCGCCCCTCACCCAGGGTTGGATAAAAGACAAAACCGGGCAACTCTCCTGGCCGGTGAATCACTATCAGCAGGAAGGTGAACGCATCAGCAACTGGTTTGCTGAAGGGGTAAAAAAACAACACCGCAAGCTGGCAACCTGGATCAACGCGCTGATTGGCGCCGGGTTTGAGATTGTCTGTGTTGATGAGTGGGGACCGTCTGCTGAACAGATTGCCGCCAACCCCGCGCTGGATGAAGAGAAAGAGCGCCCGATGGTGTTTCTGCTCAGCGCACGTAAGCCGGCATAACTGTGCCTGCAGGCAGAGTTTTCAATAGTTTCCTATACTAAATTTGAACTTACCAAAAAGGGAAGGCTAATGAAAATTCTGCTGTGGGCTATTTTAATTATTTTTCTGATTGGACTGTTGGTGGTGACTGGCGTGTTTAAGATGATTTTCTGACATCAATGCCGGATGGCGGCGTAAACGCCGTCTCCGGCCAGTAATATAATGACCGGTTAAATCTCAATGGTCTGAATCGCCCGCGCGATATCCGGTGAATTATTGAGAGCGCGAATCTCCTGAAACAGCATCGTCGCTTCGGCATATTCTTTGCGTAAATATCCCAGCCACTGCTTAATACGCGCCACATGATATAGCCCGGTATCGCCCTGCTTTTCCAGACGGGTATATTTTTTCAGTAATGTCACCACGTCGGGCCACGGCATCCGCGGTTCGTTGTATTTCACCACCCGACTCAGATTCGGGATATTTAGCGCCCCGCGTCCGATCATCACCGCATCACATCCGGTGACCGCCATACACTCTTGCGCGCTCTGCCAGTCCCAGATTTCACCGTTGGCGATAACCGGGATCGTAAGACGCTGGCGGATCTCACCGATAGCCTGCCAGTTGATATGCTCCGCTTTATACCCTTGCTCTTTGGTGCGGCCATGAACCGCCAGTTCGCTGGCACCCGCCTGCTGAACGGCATCGGCGATTTCAAACTGCCGGTCGCTGCTGTCCCAGCCCAGGCGCACTTTCACCGTTACCGGCAAATGACCCGGCACCGCCTCGCGCATCGCCTTCGCGCCCTGATAGATAAGTTCAGGATCTTTCAATAGCGTTGCGCCGCCACCGCTGCCGTTAACCAGTTTTGACGGGCAGCCACAGTTCAGATCGACGCCGTACGACCCCAGCTCAACCGCGCGGGCCGCGTTCTCTGCCAGCCATTGTGGATGCTGCCCCAGCAGTTGGATGCGCACCTGCGTGCCGGATGGGGTACGGCTGTTGTTATGCAGCTCCGGGCAGATCCGATGAAATACTTTTGCTGGCAGGAGCTGATCCACCACGCGCACAAATTCGGTAATGCACAGATCATAATCATTAACTTCAGTCAGCAGCTCGCGCACCAGTGAGTCGAGCACGCCTTCCATCGGCGCCAGTAAAACACGCATATTGTTACCTGCAAAAAAGAGAGGCGCTATGGTAGCGTCTCCGTACAAGAGATCAAAGCACTGTCAGCAGCACACAGGCGTCAGCCTGTCGATTGGGGCTATTGCCTGATGTTCCAGTTATCTATTTCCACTATGCTTAGAATTCATGATGTGATCGGTAGCACGTTTTTAAGTTTAATTGTATGATGAATAGGTCTCGTCAAGGGTTTCTACTATGAGCAAGTCACTGAACATTATCTGGCAATATTTACGCGCGTTTATCCTGATTTATGCCTGCCTGTACGCGGGTATTTTTCTTGCCTCACTGCTGCCTATCACCATCCCGGGCAGCATTATTGGCATGCTGATTCTGTTTGTTCTGCTGGCATTACAGATACTGCCAGCGAAATGGGTTAACCCCGGTTGCTACGTCCTGATTCGTTACATGGCGCTGCTGTTTGTCCCGATTGGCGTCGGGATCATGCAGTACTTTGACTTGCTGCGCGCGCAATTTGGACCGGTCGTGGTGTCCTGCACCATCAGTACGCTGGTCGTTTTCCTGGTGGTGAGCTGGAGCTCACACCTTGTGCACGGTGAACGCAAAATCGTTGGGCAAAAAGGGTCAAAAGAATGATGGCGTATATCTGGTGGTCGTTACCCCTCACGCTGGCGGTATTTTTTGGCGCACGTAAGCTGGCAATGCGGATCAAAATGCCGCTACTGAACCCGCTGCTGGTTGCCATGGTGGTGATTATTCCTTTTCTGATCCTGACCGGCATTCCCTACGATCACTATTTCAAAGGTAGCGAAGTGCTGAACGATTTACTGCAACCTGCCGTGGTCGCGTTGGCATACCCGCTGTACGAACAGCTGCACCAAATCCGCGCCCGCTGGAAATCTATTATTGCCATCTGCTTTGCCGGTAGCATTGTGGCGATGGTCACCGGGACCACTATTGCGTTACTGATGGGGGCATCGCCAGAAATTGCCGCATCTATAATGCCTAAATCGGTCACCACGCCGATCGCCATGGCGGTAGGGGGTAGCATCGGCGGTATTCCTGCTATCAGCGCCGTCTGCGTCATCTTTGTTGGGATCCTGGGTGCCGTGTTTGGCCACACGCTGTTAAATGCGATGCGCATTCGCACCAAGGCGGCGCGTGGACTGGCAATGGGGACCGCGTCACACGCCCTGGGTACGGCACGCTGCGCGGAGCTTGATTACCAGGAAGGTGCGTTCAGTTCCCTGGCACTGGTTATTTGCGGGATCATCACCTCGCTGGTGGCCCCCTTCCTGTTCCCGGTGATTCTGGCTGTAGTCGGTTAGCGCCATTTTTAGTTCATTTATTTGCGATGCGTTGCACATTTTTCATTTAAGTTTCATGAGTTGCATACACAGTGAGATTTGGATCACATATAAAGCCGTAACAGGCCCGTAAACTACGATTCCATTACATTGTTATGAGGCATCGCCATGCATCCACGTTTTCAAACTGCTTTCGCCCAACTCGCGGGTAACGTGCAATCAGCCCTGGCCCCCCTTCTGGCGGATGTCCATTTCCCCGCCATGTTGACTGCGGAGCAGGTCTCTTTGCTGAAACGCGAATCGGGACTGGACGAAGACGCGCTGGCATTCGCTCTGCTGCCGCTGGCTGCCGCCTGCGCACGTACCGATCTGTCCCATTTTAACGTTGGTGCCATTGCGCGCGGCGTCAGTGGCAACTGGTATTTTGGTGGCAATATGGAATTCCTCGGCGCGACGATGCAGCAAACCGTTCATGCCGAGCAAAGCGCCATCAGTCACGCCTGGCTGCGCGGAGAAAAGGGACTCGCCGCCATTACCGTCAACTACACCCCCTGCGGCCACTGCCGTCAGTTTATGAACGAGCTGAACAGCGGGCTGGATTTACGCATTCATTTGCCGGGTCGTGAGCCGCACGCGCTGCGTGACTACCTGCCGGATGCTTTTGGTCCGAAAGATCTCGACATCAAAACATTGCTGATGGATGAGCAGGATCACGGCTTTGCGCTGCAAGGTGACGCGCTGACGCAGGCGGCGATCGCCGCAGCCAACCGCTGCCATATGCCGTACAGCAACGCCCCAAGCGGTGTGGCACTGGAATGCAAAGACGGTCAAATCTTCAGCGGTAGCTACGCTGAAAACGCCGCCTTTAACCCCACGCTGCCTCCGCTGCAGGGTGCATTAAACCTGTTGAATCTGAACGGCTACGATTACCCGGATATTCAAAGCGCCGTACTGGCAGAAAAAGCCGATGCGCCGTTGATCCAGTGGGATGCCACTGCCGCTACCTTGAAAGCTCTGGGCTGCAACCACATCGAGCGCGTTTTGCTAGCGTAAAAAGGTCGTCATGTAGGCCGGATAAGGCAACGCCGCCATCAGGCATTATCGCCATAGCCTGATGGCAACGCGTTAGCGTCTTATCTGACCTACATGATCTAAACAGTATTGCTGAAAATCCCCTCAATCAGACTGCTGTTTCTTGCGCTACGCCGTCGGGTACAGTAGCCTGATTAACATTCCATCCCATTGCCGAGTTATCTACATGTTAAAGCGCGTGTTTTACAGCTTGTTAGTCCTGTCAGGCTTACTGCTGTTGACGGTGCTTGGCCTCGACCGATGGATGAGCTGGAAGACGGCACCCTATATCTACGACGAATTGCAGGATTTACCCTACCGTCAGGTCGGCGTGGTATTAGGCACCGCGAAATACTATCGCACCGGCGTGATTAACCAGTATTACCGCTACCGCATTCAGGGCGCATTAAACGCGTATAACAGCGGTAAGGTGAATTATCTGCTGCTCAGCGGCGACAATGCCCAGCAAAACTACAACGAACCGATGACGATGCGTAAAGATCTGATTGCCGCTGGCGTCGATCCTGCCGACATCGTGCTTGATTACGCCGGTTTCCGTACACTTGACTCCATTGTGCGCACCCGCAAAGTATTTGATACCAACGATTTCATCATTATCACTCAGCGATTCCACTGCGAGCGCGCGTTGTTTATTGCGCTGCATATGGGCATTCAAGCCCAGTGCTACGCGGTACCGTCGCCAAAAGATATGCTGACCGTACGCGTACGCGAATTTGGCGCACGTTTTGGCGCCCTGGCCGATCTCTATCTTTTTAAACGTGAGCCGCGTTTTTTAGGTCCGCTGGTGCCCATCCCGGCCCTGCACCAGGTTCCGGATGATGCGCAGGGCTACCCGGCGGTCACACCTGAACAATTGTTAGAATTACAAAAGAAACAAGGAAAGTAAGCATGGATGTACAAACCCTCTTCGTCGTTTTAGCCTTTCTGTTAATCCCTGTATTTTGTTTTCGTGAAGCCTGGAAAGGCTGGCGTACAGGTGCGGTGGATAAAATAAAGAAGAACGCCCGTGAGCCCGTTTATGCCTATCGTCATCAAGAACCGCTGCAATTCTGGTCATACGTTCTTGTTTACGCCGGATGCGGATGTTTATCTTTTGGCATGGTGATTTATTTAATCTTTTATCGATAAAATCCAGTTACTAATATTAGCGCTTGAGAATAGCTAATATTATGATAATAATTCCTATTTTAACATAAGGGATTAATGCTGCTTATCGGCATTTCCCTCACACCATCTTTTATTTGTGAAACCTTTCACAGAATACTCTTCCTGCAATGCTTAGCCTTAAGTAAGGCTTTTTTATTTTTATATTTTTTCATTAACAGTTCGCCTTAATTTACTCAAGCATTAAGGAAGAAAAGATGCCACAACAAAATTATTTGGATGAGCTAACGCCCGCTTTCACCCCCTTATTAGCAATAAAAGAGGCCTCGCGTTGTTTATTATGTCACGATGCCCCCTGTAGTCAGGATTGTCCGGCACAAACTGACCCAGGGAAATTTATCCGCTCCATCTATTTTCGCAATTTTAAGGGTGCAGCCGAAACTATTCGCGAAAATAATGCGCTCGGCGCCATTTGTGCCCGGGTATGCCCCACCGAAAAATTATGCCAGCGTGGATGTACGCGCTCAGGAATAGATAAACCGATCGATATTGCACGCCTGCAACGTTTTATTACCGATTTTGAACAGCAGACTGCGATGAAAATTTATCAACCGGCAACCAAAACACGTGGCAGAGTCGCCATTATCGGCGCAGGGCCAGCTGGGTTGCAGGCCAGCGTGACGTTGAGTAACCTGGGTTATGACGTAACGATCTACGAAAAGCAGGCTCAGCCGGGTGGCTGGCTACGCTTTGGCATTCCTGAGTTTCGCCTGCCCCAGTCTGTTTTGGATCTTGAGATTGCTCGTATCGTAGAAATGGGCGTCACCATCAAGTGCGATTGCGAAGTCGGCAACACGATCGCCGTCGAACAACTCAAAGCTGAAAATCGCGCCGTGCTGGTGACTGTTGGGATGTCTTATGGTTCCACCCTGCCATTATTTGACGAGGCGGATAACGTTGAGATTGCCGTCGATTTCTTGCAACGCGCGCGACAGGCGCACGGTGATATCACCTTACCGCAGAGTGCGTTAATTATCGGCGGGGGGGGTGTCGCCCAGGGTGGCTCTTATACACATCTCCGGGCCCACGAGAATAAGGCGGAAATCGTATGCCGTCTTCTGCTTGGAAAAAAAAAAAAACAAAGACAGCGAGGACGCTCGCTGAGCGAAGTCAGACACCACAACAATAACTACACGTAATATTATAGCTGTATTCAAATATTACTCAGCTCACAGCACACAATCTCGCTCTGATG